>Ga0209083_1000703_pt1 | contig 46173 bp, 69 predicted proteins | sample AM7aDNAmetaG_FD_184132 | JGI IMG/M metagenome (GOLD analysis project Ga0209083, IMG submission 184132) | Freshwater microbial communities from Finland to study Microbial Dark Matter (Phase II) - AM7a DNA metaG (SPAdes) (version 3) | ecosystem: Environmental > Aquatic > Freshwater > Lake ...
CTGCCCTAGGCTCTGCCCTAGGCTCTGCCCTAGGCTCTGCCCTAGGCTCTGCCCTAGGCTCTGCCCTAGGCTCTGCCCTAGGCTCTGCCCTAGGCTCTGCCGATACCCTGTAGCCCTTGCACGCTGCGCGATTTAATCCATAATCAATATAATGGCATGTCTACTCGATTTAGTGGCATATCTGCTATTCTATTGGATATAAAAAAACTGCCCTAGTAATAGGGCAGTCTATAGGGCAGGGTAGTCTATCTATTGCAACATAGAATTCAATTCCGCTTTGATAACTCGGGCCGTCGAGCCCCTCCACGCTGAGGCGTTAGCTAAAAAATATCTCACAATAGATGCACCAGTATCCATATAGTAATTATCATCGATGGCATCAAGCGTAGCCATAGCATCCAGATAAGGCGCAGCCGCATAGGTTACCGTATCCCAATTAGTCCTTATTTCGCGGGCGATATGCCACAGCTTACGAATTGGCATACCATTGCGCATGGTATAGGCGAATTTTTCAGAATGGCTTCCGGCGTATTCATTTAAATCTAAAGTACCGTCAAATTCTTTCATATTTCCCCCCCCCCTATATGTGTTGATAGATGATATTGTATTCGTGGCCCGTGACGGTCGAAAAAAAAGCCGTATTGAAAGGTGCGTACTTAGCGACATTACCACCGATCAAGCCATAGGACTGATACACTTGCCCATCATCGACAGCATAGGCAACGCAATCTTGCCGGAACATATTGGCCATAGTGCGCAAGTCGGCCATGATTGCTAGCATATTGGCATCAGTGTCATATTGCATAATGTAATATGCGCCATTATCTGCGCAGTCTTCGGGCACCTTGCAAATATACTTGATTCCTTCGCTCCTGAAGTATTCCCGCAGAAAAGTGATTAACTGCGCATTACTCATGCGTAATTTCGATTCGAAATTGACTGTGACATGATACATAGCATCTCCTTACGGATACTATCGGTTGCACCTTTGGCGCAATCTCGATTAAGCAACTATGCTTGCAGTACCCATAATCCGATTATCGGCTACATTCCATACAATGTCAAGCAAGTATTTTGCGGATTTATCTCTTACATTGTTTGCCGATAGCATGGGGGGATTGTATATATTTGACTCATGCCATTGTATAATTTCGATACATATTACAATGTCAAGAAAAATAGCAGACTGCGCGGGCATGGCAAGGCATGGAGTCTAACGATTAAACGATTAAGCAATCGTTTAATCGTTCTGTCAAACAAGCGTTTGAATTCCGATTCTGGCGGTTGTCATCAGCCCCCTATAATAATATTGTCCACTTTTCAACTATTTACATATATACGTTTTTTGTCACGTACACTTCAATAGTATACGTTTTTCTATAAGTGTAAGGAATTTTCGGTTTCTTCTGTCAGTATACGGAAATTCCTCAGCCTATCCCTCTATTCTCCACTATTTTGTCGGGAAACCTTGTTCCCTTGAGTTTTTCGATGAATTCCCTCATATAGTATCCACCTGCAGGAATTTCAGAACCCTTAGGAATTATATTGTAGGATATGATTTCCCAACCGTCCAATTCCAAGTAGTAATCCCATTTTTCGTCGCTATATACTTAGTGCCGTACCCATTCCAGACTTGCCCTACAGTGGGAAATATTTCCTTATTACAAATAGAACAAAGCATATATACCGTCCTTACATATGGTAATTTTCCATTCCCTGTGCTTCGATGTTCTGTTGCCTCTGTTTCCAGACAGGTTCCAATAGCCGTTTGACTCTGTGAATCTCGGGCAGGTCTTCCCGCATCCGTGCTATATGTAGGGCATGTTCTAGGCTCTTCTGTGTATCTTTGGTCATAATGGCTTCCTTTCAGTCAACTACGATCTGGACATAGGGCTTGCCGTTCACTTCAGCCAGATTCACGGATATTTGATATTCCTTCCCGGGCTTGACTTTGGCGATTTTGGCAGCCTTCTCTCGGGCTTCGAACATTGTATCCGCATAAACTTCGATGCGCTGTTGCTTGTAGAAACAAATGTATCCGTTCATTCTGTTTACCTCTTGATTCAAGTATAAGCACGATTACTATAAAAGTCTATACTCTTTCGAAATATTTTCCTACTGGATCGACAACCCATCATTCCCATCGGGGAAAAGCTTCTTGAGTTCCCAAAAGGCTGCCGAGGATATTTGCTTGTCCGGGGATACTACCTGCTGGAATAGCTGTGCATTGTTCGCATATAAACGCTGCAAGATAACCTTGACGGCTTCTGCATAGGCCTTCGAAGTTTTCCCGCTTACCTTGAATCCTATATGTGAATTGTACTCATACCTGCAGGCGCGACTCTCGCAGCTCAGTCCAGCGGTATGAATCGGCATCGGAAAGGCTGCATCCTTGTAGCTTATGTCATACATCCTGATAAACATCTTATCACCTCTTGATTCAAGTACAACAAATTCAGATATAAAAGGGAAGACTTTTTTACATTATTTTTACATTATTTTTACATTATTTTTACATTATTTTGAATTAGAAAGTGTGAAGGGAAAAGTTGCAGGTGTGGTGGTCGATTTCGATCTTCTGCCCCGCCTTGTCCTCAATGTACCATATCCCGGCGTCCGACTTGTAGGTTTCTTTCTTGCCGCAGACCCTGTAGTCCCCGAGGCCGAGGATGTGCAGGATATCGTTCATCCTGTCCTGCGTGGTTTTCGTCTTCCAGCCGCCTGTGCGGAGGGTCAGGATTTTGGCATCCTTGCGATACTGGACTATTGCCGTGCCCCAAAGATAGAAAGCCATGCGGTTTCCAGCCTCTTCGATGATGATCAAGTCCCTGATTCCGTATTCCCGGGTTTCCATGTTCATTCCCCGGGTAATCACGAAATGCCCATCTTTCCCGGCCCGAACCTTACTCTGCATCTTCTCATAGACTCCCATATCGTACCTCTTGATCTAAATATACTACATCCCGATATAATCGTCAACTATTGTTTTTATTTTTTTATACAGGTATATACTCTTTTAGTTCTGTGGCTTCCTTTTCGAATGCTACTTGATGGGAACGCCTGTTGATGATGGCGTGTTTATCGTCAATCTGGTATTCAGCAATTCTCCAGCTATACTGTTTGAGCAGGTGGAAGATAGGGGCAAACATATCTATAGTCATTGAAAGGTTATCGAACGCGCACAGATGGATTCCATGTAAAAAATTGGGGCAGTCTTCCCATATAGGGTTGATGTTTATTCCCACTTCACGGAGTGTGCGCCAGAATTCGTCTTCCTTATCATCGGCAACGTTGCAGGATAAACTACCCCAAGGGCCGCGCCCATTGTTGTCTTCGATTCTGTACACGCTGATTTTCATATGTTCCCCCTACCTGTGGCATTCGCCGGATTCGATAAATGCCATAGCCTGTCTGCCATAGCATCCCTGCAGTCTCCATGCCATCCCATTGTCGATCAGCTTCTGGAAGAGTTTCACAGTATCCTTTTCCGAAAGGCTGCCTTCTTCCCAAGCCATCATCGCATCGAAATTGTCCATACTGTTACCTCTTGAATCAAATATACTCAAGGCAGGTATAAAAGGCAAGCCCTCTATACCCGCTTTCGAAATATTTTACAACTGTTTCGCGTAGCACTCCCTGAAAAAAGCTTACTTGTCCTCGATGTATCCCAGTTCCAAAGTCTTCTTGATGAAGCAGGGATTGGAAAATTCGTAGGCCAGAGTGACTTTACCGGAAGGCGAGGCGAAGATGTAGTGGGTGCAGGCTGCAGTGAATGCCTGCCCCGTCAGATTGCACAGAGCTTCCACTTCCTGCAGGAAAGCCTTGTATTTGCTCGTTTCCTCTTCCAGCACGATGTTGAATACCTTTTCGCACTCTTCCCAGTAGGCAGCCCATCGGCGCAGTCCTGCTAGAGTCGGCGTGTGCATCCTGTCGGGTTCGGCAGGCATCCTTTCCCTGCAGTTGTTCACGATAATGAGGCCCGCGATCAGGTTATTCCCCCGGAAGTCTCTGCGGAAAGTGTAGGTTTTATGGTAGCTGGAATAATGGCAACGCATTTTCTGCCCGAAGGCTTCCACGAAAATATCGTCATCTTCGACAGTCAATGTAGGCGAGGCATCCAGCTTCCGTATATGCCCATTCCCCCATCCCGTATAGGACAATATTCAGGACGTTGGCCCGCTGCTTCTTGGGCAGTTCGTGGTACTTGTAATCGCTGCGGAATTCGTCGATGATGATGTTCCTTTCCAGATTGCACATGTGATCTTCATCATAGACAGTTTCCGTTGCCAAGTCGTGGAGTATATCGTATATGATTTCCAGCCCCCGCTTGGTCATTTCGGCTGGAATGTAGGCGATTCCGTAGGTGCCGTAGCCCCCGTATACCCTGTACAGTCCCTTGATCCTGCTCAGGCGTTTCACCAGCACCAAAAAATTGGAACGGGTGACAATATCCCCGGAATAGTCGCTGCCGACAGTGTATGGGATGTATTCGCAGGGGACGAATTGGTAGTGGTCGCAATCCAGCAGAATCCCCTCTTTCCCATTCGCTGCGGTCTGGTACTGTGCTGTTTTCATATTCGCCTCTTGATTATAGTATACCGATGCCTGCTATAAATGTCTAGGGTTCGGGCAGATATTTTTTCGCGCATATACATAAAAAAGCCCACCCATGACAGGCAGGCTTTATATTCAGGCGGTATGATCAGGGGACAACCTTTGTCCTATACCCGAATTTCTCGTCTACCTGTGCCTGTGTAACTTTCTTGATTATGCTGTTCTGGTTGAGTATGTCCAGAAACTCTTCGGGGGATACCAGTCTTCCACAGCTTTCTGATACTCGGCCATTGTAGCATAGTTTACTGCCACCATCCCCTGAAAATACCCTATCCCCTCCTGCCGTCAGGACTATTCTATGTCCCTCAGCCTTTATGAAATCCGTGATGTATCGAGGGAATACATCATCCATGATCGTGGTCACGGGCCACCCGAAAGATGTCTCTTTCAATACGGTGCGAACAAATTCTGCCACCGCACTGTTAGTCCAGTTCCTCATGTCCACACATATGGGTTCTATCATGTTCTCCTTTGCCTAGTTGTAGGCGTACCATTTCTTGGTCGGGAAATAAAATCCAATTGCCCCGCAGCCATGCCTGTATGCCCATCCCCTGCGCTCGTCACCCCCAGCGACATCGGCGGGAATCTCCAAAGCCCCCGGCTTCTCTTTGCTCATTGCGTAGAACTTCCGATCTTCGGCTTCGATTTCCGGTGAAATGTACCTCATATAGCACCTCTTGATCATAAGATATTGTTTGCGAACACAAAAGTCAAATCACCTTTCTAAAAATTAAGTAGCCTGTTATTCTTGGGAAACACGCCCGACCATACTATAGTCGCCTGTGTGATCATACAGTCTCCGTCTTGTCGAAACCCATATACTTTATGAGTATATCCAGAGAATCTTTCAATGTAATGAACGCTTCGGAAGCCCCCCCTGCGTCTGGATGAGTCATTTTTGCCATGATCTTGTAACGGCTGCGGGCCACTTCTTCGGTCAAGATTGCACCTTCGGGGATTCCAAGAATGTCCCGGGCTTTGTCTACATCTTCTTGTGAAGGTCTGTCTGCCAACCGTTCCAGCATCGCCTTGAATCGGGCATGGATTTCTTCCCAGTAGTTGTGTATTCTGGTTCCGAACATATCGGAATACATTTTTCGTTCCCATTCCTCGTTTTCTTTATGTCTTTGCCAAGTATCATATCACATTGCGTAGTCTCGATCTGTCTTGTACCTGTGTTCGTGTACGGCTTTTTTCCAATCGGGGAAATAGAATTTCCTCAAGGGGATAATCTGTGTGGCATAGAAGTACCCCCAAAATTTATCGGCAGAGGGCTTGACGATCTTGGAACCGTTGAAGATGTTGTTCCATTTCACGTTCAAGGCTGTGACACAGTTTTCGAATGTCACTGTGGTCAGCCGGACTGCCTGCAGCAATGCCCGGAAGTCATCCATGATATCGGCCACGAATGCATCGCGGTCGAAATAGGGATTCTCATTCAGGTGGTACTTTTCGATGTAGACTTTCGGTTTCATTAGATTATCCTTATATGCAGATTTGATGCATATTTATTCTTCCCGCCTCTTGCGGTAGATGGTGTGGGCGTGGATTAGATTGGCTTCCACAGCCTTACCTATCACACCCTTCACCTTGGCTTTGTCTACACCCAATATACTAACAATATCACGCCGAGGATAGCCCTGTTTGTACAATTCGATGATTTTTATAGTTGTGTCAGACTTTTCTTTCTTCCCCGGCCCTCTACCCGCACTGTTTGCACGTACAGCGGCGAGGTTCCTTTCTGATATAATGTCCGCTTTCACCCCGGCTTCACGTTGGCTATTCAGGATACAGACCCACGTAGGGGCTGTGTTGGTGCTGAATGCGGGGTCTGTACACTTATCGGCCATTTCAGATTACCCCATAAATATGAAGAAACAATATGATAATTAAAGCAATAATTAGGCAGTAGATATTATCGTGCCCGGGTTCCATTTTCATGCGCTTGCTCCTTCGATCTGTGTATTAAGGGGAATAGTGTTGCCCGCTGCAAGTCCTCTGAGATAGGCACCTTCGCTTACTGTTTTAGGGGCTTTTGTTTTGGCATCCACTAAATTAGTAAAGCGCTGTTTGATAAAATTTTCATTATTCAGTTTTTCCGACACCACTAAATCTCGGCAATCGGAGTTCATTTCAGCGCCGTGCATGGCTTCAAGGCGTGGAACCAAAGCCGCAATGAAACCCCAACTGAATGATCTTCTTTCTTCGGCTTTGGTAAATTGCAGTTTTTTTGTGGCTTTCTTGATGGCTTCAGTAATGTATTCGTTGAACAGATTACTGGCTAGGATGTTGGCGGATTTACCAACATAGACAAGGCATATTTCCCCATAAGGTCGGGTGTGCTGTAGCATAGAACAGTAGTTCAAGCGCCCGACTGCTATATACAGTATCCGCATCCATTCTTCTGTCCGTGGAATTACTACCGCTACCCTAACCCCTACAGGGTCGAGTTCGGCGGTTTTGTTCTGGATGTCTTTCATATCCAGATTGTGCTGTTTCAACAGGTCGTGAGCCTTCCCCAAAGCCACCGCAGCTTCGGCTTCATTGGGGGAATCACTCAGGGCGAGAAGTTTTCTGATTTTGTCTATGATCTTGTCGGGTACATTGTCCATAAAATTCTCCTGTATCAAATATACATTCAATCCCCGGGAAGGTCAATACGTTTTTTATTTTCTTCTGGTTCTGAAGGTTTTCCGATAGTAGCATACCATATATCTACCATCAGGTCACCCAACCTTTGCTTGGCCTTGATATAAGATTCCATAGTGGGCTGGATATAGATTTTCTTGGTGAAGGCATCCATATAGGCTTTCCTTGCCAGTAGGAAGTCTTGTTTCAGTTGGTCGATTTTAGATTTCCCCAGTCTATCCCATTTCCACTTGGGAAGCTGTGGGATGTCCATGCAATCACAGCAGGGGTCTAAACTCCTGCCTTGGTGCCTGTAAATGCAGGTATCACAGATTCGGGGGGCGCTCATAATTTACTCCTAGAAAAAAGGCGGAAAGTCGTGGAACCTTCCGCCTTATGACTGTGAAAGCCGCTTACTCTTTCAGGATGGTGTATGCCGTGTCGATCAGGGGGTGCCCATCCATCGCGTACCCCATCAGGGTTTCGTCGTAGGTGGGGGTCGTCCTGTCAGGCTTCTTGTGGAAGGCGACATCAGCCACAGCCTGCAGAACACCCCATACTGTTCCGTTGAAGTTGGCGAGGTCTTCCTTCTTGCAGGCGGCGGTTACTGCATCCTTGTTGCTCTGAATCCTCTGCTGAACGCAGGCCGAATCTTCGGTATCCAGCGGGAAAAGCCTGCCGAGGAAGGTGTTGAAATCGGCGTCGGAAATCTTCTTGATTGCCAGCGATTCGGCTTCCAGTTTCAGGGCTTCGTGGTACACGTTGTTTAGTTCCAGCACCCGGGTGGCTTCCATGAGCTTGGATTTCATGTCCAGACCCATGTGTTTGACCGACCACGAACGGGCGGCGGACTGGATGGCGAGGTTGAAGGTGTTCCGGCAGATAATGCGGACATCCGTGACGCCGCACTTCAGGGAACGCTTGCCGCTGAAGCCGTTGGCGAAATACAGGTACTGGCCGATTTCGTCGTCGAGAAGCATGTAGGGGGGAAGCTCGGCCAGAATCCAGACCAGCTTGCCCTCTTCGAAGGAACCTGCCGTGCTGACTTTTGCGCCCATGTTGAGCAGGGAATCTACGAAGGCGAATCCGTCTTCGTTCTGGATGATCTTGTACTTGCGGGTAGCGGCTCCGAGCCGTTTTCCGGTGTCTTCCCGCACCAAAGCCTGCAGTTCCTCGTCCTTGGTGAGTGTCAGCTTGTTGCCTGCTCCGTAAAAGAAAGGAACGGCTTTCACCTTCCAATCCAGCCCGGACAGTTTCAGCGCCTCATTCACGTTGAGGGCTTCGGCGCAGGTTGCCGTGGCTTTGCCCCAAGGAATGTCGCCCGCCGCAAACATCGTGTCTTTCGTTTTCATTGCATTCTCCTTTTAGAAACTCGATATAGGTAAGCTACTTCTTTTTTATATCCTCGTCAAGTATTTCGACAATTATTTCATCGGAATTCGTTTTATCTTCCTTTTTATCGTCGGCTACTATGGTTTCCCCAGCCTGTGTGATGGCATCCGGGTTCATGGCGAATATGGCATCGCGTTTTTTCTGTGCCTCTGCCGACATATTGGTGGTATCACCAGCCAATGCACGAACCTGCGTGACGAAGGCTACCAATTTTACAAGATGATCGAGCAGCTTGATCTTGTCAGGCAGGGCATAAGATAGCACCACCTGTCCTGTTCTATTATTGATCTGTTTATTGATATTGGATATGAGTAGCCTTGCTTCGGTGGACAGGTCTGAAAACTTGATAATGCTTCCATCATCGTTATAATAATTGGCGGGGTCGAGTTCCAGATACCTTTCTATGTATTTCAATAGAAGATTCGGTGATCTGGAAACATCGGAATCGAGATTCTGTTGCATCAATTTGGCAACTCTTCGGCCAATTTCGGGCTTGGACAGAATCTCATTTGCCCGGGTTGTGCCGTTAGGGTCAGTACCCCCATCAAGGAAAGCGCGTTCGTAAGATAGTTTTTTATTCAGGGATTCTGCATAAAACCGAATGAAGTTTTGCTCTTGTTCCGTTAGAGGACGGCGATCACCTTCCAGCACTTCATCGACTACGGCATCTATCTCTTCTTTGGTTAAAAGTGTCATAGGATATGTGTACACCCTTTTTACAGGTTTTGTCAATCCCCCTAAAACCTTATATCCCCCCACATAAACAGAGAACATCCAGCTTGTAACAGTAACCAACACAGAATAAACAGAGGGTACCACTTTGATTTGGGCATTGTTTTTCTCCTGTACGGGAATGTACTGCTTGGAGGCTAAAACGGCAAGCATCAGCATCGGCTGATAATATCTTTATGAGTATTCGAATAAAGATTCTATTTCTTAAGAGATTTCTTATATAAGAGAATGTGTGCTGTAATGCGACACACGGTGTGTTGTAATGCGACACACCCGGTATGTAGCAAAACAACACACCCTACCCCTCTTGACAAAAAACGCCACCTTGTGTATCTTACCCCAATTGTCGGAGGATGTATGGTCAAATTTCTATTCGGATTCAATGCGCAGAAGGCCAGAGGCTTGAATTTAAAACTGGAAGAATTGTTTATTTTGAAATGGTTAGTGGATATGGAAAGCAAAAATCTGCTAAAGTATTCTTCTATAAAACCCGGATATTTCCTTGTCATGCATAAATCTATTAGGAACCACTGCTCCGAATGTCGCTACAATTCGCAACGGCAAGTCAACCTGTACATGGATAGACTGTGCGGAATTGCGGCTGACTGCAGGCAGGATTTACTTTATCCCCTGCAACGGGAAATGCTGGTTGAAGTGGTAGCGAGTGATCGTAATCCTGCTGGCACAAAATATAGAAACTACTACTATAAATTCAATCAGGCAGTCATGCAGACCCTTCGTAAACATGAAGAAACGGTTTCACTCCCGGTTATACAAGCTGAAGGATTGAACGATTGGTTCGTCGAACTGTATGATGAAATTTCGGCTGTATATGATTTTCGACACGCTTGTAACAAAGATAAACCAACTAAACTAATGCTGGAAGCCCAGACCTATCTGGACGAAATTCTCTTTCACACATTCCTTAAACGTCATTTGTGGGACAAAAAATGGATACAGAAGCAGAACACCGATATCTTGGATACTTGTGATAAGGCTATAGTTCTGCAGGCTATTGAGAAGCTGAAGGCTGCCAAGGCTCCGCATGGATTCTTGGAACACGTAGGCATATCGCTTCCATCTTTTTTTTACAATAAACGTAATAAGACATCCATATTCATTTTGATGCTTCAAGAAGGTCAGAAAGATTTGGCTATCAGTTTTGATACCGTCGATGAACGGGCCAATTATGAACTAGAGATTTCGTGGTTGGCTGAGAACACACAGTTGGATTATAACAGTCTTTATAATCAATTGCACACCATGTATAAATACTTCAAAGATAATTACATAGGTTTGCAGGAACGGGCTGAAAAACAGGGTGATGGGACTGCGTGGCACAAACAGTATGGGTCATCTTTCAAGTGGAAGTATTTCGTGTCTGATCTGGCAGCTTTCATTCATGCTCGCCCTACAGCTATTAAGTGGATGCGTATGGAAAATTCTACATTCTGGTACGGTTTTATATTCTACGTGTATAAATTGTATAGGGTAAAACTTGTGTTTGGTGATCAGATATTCAAAGATAAGAATGCAGGTTGACGATTTTGTTGTTAGATAGTATATTAGTTATAGGGGCATGAAAATGAGTAACACAATCGCGGCAGTCGCCGCAATGCACGCAGGAGGATGGCTATGAGTCTCGAAACCGCACTTGACGCGCTGGACAAGGCAACGCCGGGGAAATGGTATTTCACTGGGGGCGTTATTTGGTGCGTGGTTCCCGATCAGTACGGAGAACCATCGCAACAGAAAATTGCAGACTGCTACGAAACAGACTCACCCGCCCTTATAGCCGCCGCGCCCGAAGCTCTCGCGTGGATCAAGCGGGCCGTGCCGTATTTGGCAACCGTCAGGCCGGTAATTGCCGATGAGGCCAGAAAATATAAAGGAGATGCGCTAATAAACTATCTGTCCGAACTGGACGCATTGCTCAAGGAGGTGAAGGAATGACAGATAAAGAAATCTGTACGGCTCTTAAAATAACTCCTGCCATGCTCGACCAGTTGCGGTCGTATGTCTGGGATGTTGAGCGCGATGGAAGCTACTACGGGAACAAAGAGTATTACATACATAGGGACAAGAAAATACGCAACGCCCTGAATATGGAGGCGAGGGATGAGTAATGAACTGCTGATGGAAGCGAAGGAAGCCCTGACAAGGGCGCACGATCATTTGATTTGGTTGACATCGAAGCTCCCCATGCAGTATTTCGGGTTGGTTGACCCCGACATTGTGCAGGAGTGCGCCTACATGATCGACCGCATCGACGCCCGCCTTGCCGAGCCGCAGGACGGGGCGATGGAACTGGTCGGAAAAATACGCGATGCCCGACTCGTGTCGACAAGAGATAAATCATACCGACGATTCGTCCTCACCGACTCCGAAGCCGCCGCGCTGATTGAGGCGCGGGACAGGACGGTGCCGAGGGCGATGCTGGAAGAAGTTTACTGCGAAGGCTATGCGGTTGGATACATTCAGCCCATGCGAAGCACGAAATCGCAAGACATCGATCGAATCGCCGCCAAGTACCGCGTCAAAGTGGAGGCCACGAAATGAAAGAGACGGCGAGGGAGTTTGCGAAGATTCTAATTGACCCACGATTCGATGAAAGCACGAAGGATTGGGAGCAGTTGGGCGGGGAGTTTGCGCTAGGTAAAAAAGTAAGGCTTAGTAACATCGAAAAAGCCGCCCGAAAGATCGAGGCCCGCGACCGCGAGACGCTCAAGGAGGCGGCGGATATTGCCGTAAAAGACTGCGAAGATGCGTGCAAGGTCTGCGGAATATTGAACTGTGGCGACTGTCAGGGATGTGCGAAGCTTCGCGCCGCCATCATGAAGGAGTGAAGGATGCCAGAACTTAGCAAGATAGATATTGCCCTTGAGCAAGTCGATGCTTTTTTATCAGACAATCTACAGAGCATTGACCACATACCAGATTCGAGCCTTGAACTACTTGCCAACGAAGTACGAGCCAGCCGCGCCCTGCTTGCCCAGTGCAGGCGGGCGCTGGAAGCGGTCTGCGACATACGTATCTCATCCGAAAAATCGAGTGAACTTATCTACGAAGCCATAGCCGCCCTGAACGCGGCGGGGGTGAAGTAAATGGAATCTGCTATTTTGTTTGAAGTTGTCACGGTGGCCATTATTTGTACCCTTGGAACATTGGGTATTTGGATGTGCTGGAACGAACTGCACAAGATGAACGGTAGGAGGAAGCCATGACTGAACTCGATGAGGCGAAGACAGTATTAGCTTGCTTAAAAGCACAGGGTGGTTGTGTGACGGTTGAAGTAGGAGACAACATTTTCAAACTATCCAAGTGCTGTGAAACCATCCTATCCGCCCTTGAAGCATCCGAGGCGCGGTGCAAGGAACTGGAAGCGGCAGGGAACGTGTTGCGACGTACACATCTGAGAGACGACGCAAAAATGATAGGGGCTGAAATGGCGTGGGACGCACTTACCCGTAATGAAGCCGATATCAAAGAGGTGCCCCATGCTACAGGAATTGAGTACATACAAGAGCAGATATATTTTGCGGAATAAGGAGAATTCAAATGAAATTTCGAATCTATTTTGTGTTACTGCTATCTTTATTCATATGCTCATCATCGTTGTACAAAGCCCCACCCCCCAAGGTATTGACTGTCTACGAGAAGGCTGAACTGGTAACCGGGGCACCTGCTAAACTTTTACAGGCAATTGCCATTACAGAGTCGGATGAGCAGGATACTGCTATTGGGGATGGGGGCAAGAGCAGGGGTAGGATGCAGCTTAATGAAAGGTTCAGGGCTGAACGGGTCAAGAAGTACGGAAATTACGATCCGAACGATCCTGAGCAATCTGTGAGGGTTGCTGGTTTCATTTACATGGAGAATCTAAGGATTTTGAAGTCTCAGGATGCGGCAATCGCGGCTTACAGGCAGGGTATACGTGGTATACGTAAATATGGAAGCACATCTTGGTACGTAAACCATGTCAAGCAACACATGGAGGAATTGGATGGGTGACTATTCTTGGCAGTTGGTGCTTGGTTGGATTGTTGGTTTGTGGCTTGTGCTTGCAGGTTTGTTGCTTTTTATGAATTATAAGCTTCATACACCACCGAAAAAGCTTGACAAAACAAAGGATAAATGATTATAGTATAGCATCTATGCGGAGGCATCAATGTTCAAAAAAGGTGATTACGTCTATTGGGCGATGAAGATAAAGGGCGGATTGGTTGAAAGGGCGGGTATTGTCGAAATTGTTGTTCCGGCTTTCACGAACCCCAAACCTTTCATTCCTGCGGATACTTTCTTCACAGGTAAATTCTATGAGCGCAACACGGTATCCTTCATCGTAGGAATCCCCGGGGTGAAGAGATTCTACTGGCCCCTCTTGGAGTCCCTGCAGCCGCTTCAGAAAGATCAGTGGCACATTCTGTACGACCAACAAATTTTCAAGACTGGGGAAATACCCGCCTCGGTCAATCAGGATGACCGTATCAAGATACGGAAGACCTGTCAGTTGGTTGCTGGCGCTTTCAATGAACGGATATATGAGAACGATAGTTTTATTGTGGTTCCTTCGTGGGGTCGCAGGTTCTGGTTCAAGGTGGCTGATGATGTGGAATTCGTCTATAAGGTCGAAGATTTCAAACCGATAAAGGGAGTGTGACATGGCATATCCAGTAAAGGCAGAAAAGGATTTTGAACATCTCATCCACCAGCAATTTGGAGAGCTTGGGATGAATGGGAAGTGGGTCAAGGAACTGAATATCATCGAATGGGGGTTCACCAATGAACCTAAGTTTGATATTCATAGTTGGGACTCCACTTCAGATTATACAAGATCGGCTAAAGGTTTGACGTTTACCCTTGACGAGATGAGGGCTTTGAAGAGTATATTAGAGCATGTAGACTTGGATGACTTCGTGATGCCTGATAAGAAGTTGATTCCTAAGTTTGAAGTGGTGTAAGGAGACTTAAATGGAAGAATTCAAAGAGTTCGGAAAAATTGCCCGCATGTCTAGGAATATGGTGATTACCGAAAAGATTGATGGGACGAATGCTCAGATTTACATCAAAACGTTGGAAGGTTTACCCGAAGATGATCTGAATTGCCTTGTTCAGAAAGATGGTCTTGCTATGTTTGCAGGGTCAAGAAATAGGTGGATCACCCCTGAAGCAGACAATATGGGTTTCGCTAGATGGGCCAGAGAACATGCAGAAGAATTATTCCTGCTTGGTGAGGGTAGACATTTTGGGGAGTGGTGGGGGAGGGGAATTCAAAAGAGATACTCCCAAACGGAAACTGAAAAGCATTTTAGTCTATTCAATACCAAGAAGTGGCTTACGGATTTCGACAATACTAAGCCTTTGTGCCCTAGTTGTTGTCGGGTAGTGCCTGTATTGTATCGAGGTCTGTTTAACACACAAAAGATGCAGGACATTATGGATTGGCTACTTCTCGCAGGTTCTGCAGCTTCCACGGGTTGTCATAATCCTGAAGGTGTAGTAATTTATCATGAAGCCCGGGACTGCTTCTTCAAGAAGACCTATGAGAATGATGCAGGAAAGTGGGCGGAAAAAGAAGTTTGATATACGCCAAGGTGGGATAATTACGAACTAGCAGAGTTTACGGACTCAAAATCCGTTCCCTTGAGGGTGCAACTCCCTTCCTTGGCAGATTGTGCAGTTTGGCAGGTATTGTAAGTAAGAATTTCCGGGGTGTCTTCTAGTGGTAGGAAAACAGGTTTTGATCCTGTCAACAGTGGTTCAATCCCACTCGCCCTGAGTATCGCATTTTTCAAAGGAGAATGAAAATGGGAATGATCATCAAGTACGTTTACAGCAAAAGTAAGCGCACACTGGTACGGAAGGCGAAGGGTAATCTGCTGACCACCAAGATTACTTTGGGTACTATGGAAGCGCAGATAGAATGCAAGCTCAACACCAAGGAGCGTGTATGGGAAACCTATGCTCCTGACCTTATTGGGGTTGTCGTGGCTATCGGCCCGGACAAGATCGGTTGGTCGAAGGTCAATGAATCGGAACCCAAGAAAGTGACAGTGATGACTTATGGTGTAGACGCTGCTGGGCAGCATGTTTTAGTTCCTGTCATGACTAAGGTTTACGATAATAAAATAGACCTTATTCGTGAGGTTCCTCTGGAATATACTCCCGATATTGCCCCCGACAGATTCAACAAGAGAAGGGGCGTGAAGCTGGCTATTGAACGTGCCCAGAGTGGGAATATTGGCTTGATCCCCAAGAAACTCAAGACAGACTACGATTGGGTGGTTGCGCAGGCCCAGAGGAAGGTTTGGGCCAAGGATGCACAAAATGCCTGAGTTCACCGACGACCTCAACTTGGTGATCTTAGAAGGCGAGATAGCCTACGATCCACAGGTTCAAATTCGCAATGGAAAGACAGCTTACAACTTCGTTGTGATCCAGCGAACCCATTCAGCCAGTTTCAAATACCCTGTAGTCTATTGGGAATTCCCCGATAGCACCCCATACATCAAGGAAAATCTGATAAGGGGGCGGGTTGTTCGTATTCGCGGTCACCTGCAGTCTGGTTCGGAAGAACTTCCTGAAAAGGTGGTGGTTACCTGTAAGGTTTGTGTGGATGCAATTGTATTTGCCCAATGATCATATTTATTTTTGCAGTCATATCTTTTGTAGATATGTGGATTGAAACGCACAATGAATACATTAGCGATACTTAAAGACTATGGTATCCCGTTATCTCTTGGCGGGAAGAACGTTGGCCGAGGATGGATAGGAGTAAATTGCCCCTTCTGTGGAGATTCATCGTTCCACGGGGGCTTTCCTATCTCCGGGATACCAGCCTTTACATGTTTCAAATGTGGGGGACATCCATTCAGGGAAACGCTCAAGGAATTGCTTGATGTTGGTTGGGGTGAATTCAACCAGATCATGGATGGGTACATTGACCCCGATAGCTATGTTCGGGTAGAGAAGAAGGAAGCTAAGGCTGAATCCATCACTCTACCCGGGGATGAAGCCTTAAACGTAATTTCAATCGCTTATCTGAAAAAGCGAGGGTTTGATCCAGTATACCTGCAGCAGAAATATCACATCAGGGCTACCGGAATGGAAGGTTTTTACAAATATCGTATCATCATCCCTATTTATTTCGAAGGAAGAGTAGTAAGTTTCACAGGACGGGATTACACGGGGCAGCAGGAAGAACGGTACAAGACCCTGAAGATTGAAGAGTCGGTTGTTAATGCCAAGCATGTCTTGTATAATGAACAGTTTGTGCGGGATGATCGAATCATAGTGGTAGAAGGCCCGACTGATGCTTGGCGATTGGGTGATGGAGTAGTCGCTACACTGGGAACGAAAGTATCTGAGCAGCAGGTTCGGAAGATTGCCCAGTACCAGACACGGTTCCTTGTGTTCGACCCGGAAGTGGAAGCGCAGGAAAGAGCACAGAAGCTTTCTGATCGGATCAGTGCTATGGGTGGTGCAGTCACTATCGTGGATACGGAACTTGATCATGACCCGGGTGATATGACCGAAGAAGAAGTTCGGTGGTTGAGAAAAGAATTAGGATTCAAGGAGTAGAGCATGGACAAGCAGAAAGCGAGAATTAAGAACTGGCGTGTTGTGGATATTGGCGGTATATTCTGGCTTGAAGGGGATATTTACGGGCATCCTAATACAAGTAGAGTTTCCGAAGGTGGGATGGCACACACTTCCAAATTGCTGAGTATTGACTTTGAGCATGGAATTGCTGTAACACTGAACACCATTTACACATTGGAGTAATCATGAAGCCAAGGGATATTCCCCCGGGTAAGACTTGTCGATTCAATATCGACGAGGAATGTGTACACTATATTGCGTATGCTGATCCAAGCAAGGGATTATGTCTGAAGCTGATGAAACCTATAGTGGACTGCACAAAACTCTGTGGGATCAATACAGAGGAAGTTGTCCCTTGTGAACTGTGTGCATCATAGATGAAAACATTTGAAATAATTGGTGACCACATCCACATAAAATTCTCAGGTGGGAAGGACTTCCCCGCTATGCTGGCGCTCATGAAGACACTGGAAGGGCGTTGGTTTGATGGGGTGAATAAGCAATGGGTCGCCAAGAATACATCCCAGAATGTCCTCTATCTCATTAACAATTCCTTTGTGTCTACCAGTAGTGAGCCTTTATTGGTTCCAGTAAGGGCTGTTCCACCGATTACCCCTACTCCACAGGCTCCCATCAACGAAGTTTTACTGCCCAAGGGGATTCGTGACTATCAACGGATAGGTGTGCAATTCCTTGAAGCCAGAAACGGAAATGGGATCGTCGCAGATGCCCCCCGCTTGGGTAAATCACTGCAGGCTTTAGGCTATTGTATGCAGCATCCTGATCAGACTAAGCACCTGATTATATGCCCTTCGAATGTAAAGATTGTTTGGCGCGATGAAGTGGAGAAGTGGCTACATGAGAAAGCTGTGATATTGGACAGCCGCACACCCTATGATCTTAGAGATACCCCTTCAAAGTTCTTCATAATCAATTATGATATTCTCGCTGATTGGCATCCTTCCTTGATGAAAATCAAATCAGATGTAATCATATGCGATGAGTTCCATTATCTAGGGAACACAACGAGGTATGACCCCAAAGAACACAAGAAGGTAACCGTTCAACGTAATGGAGCATTCCGTAGCCTTGCTAAAAAATCCCCTCATAACATTCTATTAAGTGGAACCCCCTTACGATCTAATCCATTGCAGTTCTATGTTCCGCTTCATGTTGTCGCTCCTGAAGTATTCCCGCAGCAATGGGGATATAAGCAGGAATTTTGTGGCCCGAAGATGACCAACTATGGGTGGTCTTTTTCAGGGGCTTCAAACATCGAGTTGCTCTATTCCTTGGTATCCCCATACATGATTCGAAGACGGAAAGAAGATGTCATAAAAGACCTGCCATTGAAGCAACGAATTATTGTCGCTATGGAGAATCGAGCTGATCCTGTGAAAGAATTGCAGGACAAGATAAGTTGGATCAGGGATTATCTGGAAGAAGAAGCCAAGTTGGTGGTATTCGCGTGGAACCGAGATGTCTGTGAAGCCGTATACCAAGCCTTTAAGAAAGAAGCTGTGCTTATATATGGTGGAATCACGGCAACCAAGCGCGACCAATTAAAGAAATCCTTTATGAACGATCCAAAGATAAAACTCTATGTTGGGCAAGTCATCAGTTCGAACGTGGGTATTGACTTATCCGTATCAGATACAGTAGTTTTCGTCCAGTTGCCTTTCAATCCCGGGGATGCCGAGCAAGCGGAAGAACGGGTATTCCTTCCCGGGGATGGCAAAGAGCGAATCACGATCTACTATTTGATCACTGCAGGCACCAAGGAAGAGGATGCCGCTTTGCGCATCGAGACTAAGGGGGAAGTTGTAAGCAAGGTAATAGATGGAAAGGCACCGGAAAAGATGTTTGGTGGCAAAGATTTCTTGACCGCTATGGCAACAGAAACCCATAAAGGAAAAATATGAAACAGACACATGTATCGCTGGATCAGGAACGGAACCTTATCATAAATTTGATCACCAACACGCAATTCTGTACACGTATTGTTCCTATTCTGCAGCCGAAACAGTTGAAAAGCAAGTATGGGAAGATTGTAGCTCAATGGATCATCGAATACTTCAATGAATATAAAACGGCTCCCAACGAATTGATCCAGAACATTTATAATGAACGTAAGAATTCTATCCTCGATGATGAGGTGGGCCTGTCAGTTCAGGAGTTCTTGATTTCCCTGTCTGAAGAAAGCGATAAGCAGCCGCTTCGAAATGTCGAGTATGTTGAGAAACAGGCAGAGACATACCTGAAAATACGTTCCTTGGAATTGCACGAGGAAGAGATAAAGGCGGCTATTGTAGCAAATGATCCAATCAGGGGTGAAGCCGCAATCAGCAATTATAATAGGGTTGGGATGCCCAATGACGAAAGCGTTTCCATTATGGAAGATAAGGGAATGATTATCGACAGTTTCATTCAGGAGAATGAATACCTGTTCACATTCCGAGGGGCTTTGGACACCACTATTGGAAAACCTATGCGGGGAGATTTGTTTACCTATCTGGGAAAGCCCAAGGGTAAGAAGTCATTTGCCTTACAGTTCACTGCAGAAGAGGCAGCCTATGGGGGTAACAACGTCACCTTCGTGAGTCTGGAAATGCGCCGACCACAGTTGCTTCGAAGAGCATGGACAAGTTTGAATGGGCGCTCCCTCTACGATAGGGAAGTGGACATTCCGTACTTTGACCAGTCGGTGCGTGGGGCCACTCCCAAAGATGATATGTTTACTGTAGAAAGAAAAGTTCAGACCATCAAGGGGTTGGATTTGATGGATATAGACAAATTCCAGATAGCCCAACAGCGGTTGGCAAATGGTGGGGGTATCCGCTATGTCACCTTCCCCGCATACTCTGCCACTGTAGAAGATATCATTGCCTACTTGGATGTTCTGGAACATTTCGACGGATACCTGACCGATGTGTTGGTGGTAGATTATGCAGACCTTATCAGGCCGGGAAAGAATGCCGGGAATGAGTATAGGCACCAGATAGATTATATCTGGAAGTCCCTTAGAGCATTGGCACAGGCAAGAAACATTCTTGTAGTGACCGCTTCCCAGACTAACCGGGATGGGTTGACCGGAGATATTCAGTTGGAGAATGTGGCTGAGGATGTGCGCAAACTTACCCATGTATCAATCTTGGTAGCCTTGAATCAGAACAAGGCTGAGAAGATGGCGGGGGTTATGAGGCTTTGTACGTTACTCAAGCGGGATGATGAAACGGGCTTTGATGACGAGGCTGTGGTTCTACAGCAGTTGGCGATAGGTAAGTTTTATTTGGATAGTAAGCTTGTAAGAAATGTAGAAAGGATTGACGATCATTGAGAATAGTAGTATATTAGAAACAAGGAGAATTATATGAAGATATTGAAATGGATAGGTTCTTATGCTTATGCTATCTGGTTGGGAGTGGGTACGGGTATACTGGGATACCACACGGATAATCCTAAATGGTGGATTATGTGTGTGCCGATGGTACTACTTGTGAGTCTGGCAACTGGTATTGCTCGTCATGAAGGCCGTAAAAACCGATAAAGAGGTATTGTATGAAAGAATGCAGCGAAGTTATTTGTGATCCAGACGACCCTCGTATAAAAGATTTGCTGGGGAAGTACGTTTGGGCACATAATTCTATAAAATTATTGGGTAGAGTGGACATACCTCGAAAGTTGGTGAATGTACGTTACAATACCCAGTATGCTTTTGAAATGGAAGATGGGTTACGGTTTCAATTCATCAAACGGTGTCCTATAACTATGGCAGATATTGATGTATTACGAACACAGATAGCCGTTGATGCTTGGGAAGATTTTTTCAATGGTTTTAAGAATCCCGACACGCAAAGATTTATACGTGAACTGGTCAATAAGCAGCGAAAATATGGATTTGTGAATATGCCAGAACAAGTACGGAATGATGTCCTGCAGAACACTTTGGAAATGTTGCGGGGTCTGCCTGAAGGTAGGCAAATGCTGGAAAGTTTTGAAGAGATATATAAGGATGGTGTATGAAAATAATAGGTAAGTTTGGCATGCCAATAAATGATTTTGTTGATGTTGGAATGCCGGAAAATGCCAAGATTCTTACGGTGCAGTTACAGGATGGGGAACCAAAAATTTGGGCAGTCATCGATACGAGTTTGCCGTTGGAAGCAAGACATTTTCGCTGGTTTGGTACAGGGCATCGGTTTTTGGATAATGAATACAAGCAGTATGTGGGCACTGTACAAATGGGCTGTCTCGTGTTCCATTTGTTCGAAGTATAAGAGATAAGGAGTTCCTGTGGGCTTTTATCCGGCAGAAGAAAATAAGAAAGCCCCTAAAGAAAAGCCCGCAGCCAAGACCCCCTGTGAATTGTGTGGTCGTTGCAATGCCGTAGGAGCGACCAAAACGCGCTTCGTGGGTGAGGGCAAGAAAGGCATTCTCATTGTAGGTTCTTATCTTACGATGGAAGAAAGCACTACTGACATGCTTGGCAAGAATGAAGGGATGAAACACCTTCGGTATGCCCTGTCAGGTATTGGCATAGACCTTTTCGAAGACTGCTACTATACCACTGCTGTGAATTGCGCCGGGAAAACACCCACCAGCAAGGAAGCCGGATACTGTGTCCCGAGACTTCTTTCGGTTATCAAGAATCTAAAGCCGAAGTCGATTATTCTTCTAGGGGAAACACCCTTTCATTCCCTCATCTACCCCAAGATATCGGGAAGATTGACCGGGACACCGTGGACAGACTTTGTGGGGTTCACCGTACCGGATCAGGAATACAAGACTTTCATTACCACTGTCTGGCACCCCGATTATCTGCTGGAAACCAAGAAGTACAGTGACAATTATGTAAGCCCTCCTCTCTACAAACGTGATCCCTCTGTCATGAAAATGTGGCAGAATCACCTTAGAACGGCTTGCAATCCCCAAGCATTCTATGAAGCTTCTTATGATGATCATTGCATCGAATTGCATTCGGAAAAGGAAGCAATTGAGATACTGGATAAAGCGTGTTCATGGGATAAAGCAGCATTTGATTATGAAACCACTGGAATAAAACCTCAACGAAAAGGGCACACTATCACCGACATGTCCCTCAGTGATGGGATGTTTTCCTATAGCTTTCCGTTCTTCAAATCGGAAGCATTCACGGCTGCTGTCAAGCGGTTCTTGCTGAGTAACTGTAGGAAAATAAGCCATAACCTACAATTCGAAGCAATATGGACACGGGTGCTTCTAGGCTATTGGCCTAAGAATTGGTTTTGGGATACTATGCTCGGGCAGCACTGCCTACATAATCAAGCTGGTGTCGGCTTGAAGTTGCTGACGTATTTGACTTTCGGTATCATTGGATACGACGATTACATTGACCCGTATATTAAATCATCCGAAGCAGAAGAATTAAAATACGGAAACAATGCTTTTAATGATATGCTCAATCCAGACATAGACGAAACCAAACGTCTCCATTATAATGCCTTGGACTCCTTATTCACCTTCAAGCTCTATGAACATCAGGAAGGGCTACTCGACGACTTCATGATGCGGGGGTTCAAGTTCTTCGTAAAGACAGCCCAGACACTAGCTAAGACCAGTTTTAATGGCGTTTCTGTCAATATGGCGCAATTAGAAAAGCAAAAAGCTGAGTTAAAGCTGCAAGTAGACAGTCTTGCTGCGACAATTATGCAATCAGAAGATGTGAAGAAATGGGATGGAGAAGAAGCATTCAACCCGGATGCACCACAGCAATTAGCCCACCTTCTGTTCGATATCATGAAGATCAAACCGAAAGCCTATACAGAAGGTGCCGATCCTATACCCTCTGTCGATAAAAACAATCTGCCCAAGTACAAAATTCCATTGATTGACGCAATCATAGAGTACCGGGAAGTCGCAAAAGTTTACAGCACCTATATTCTGCAGTACGAGCGCGAAGTGGTAGATGGAAAGGTTTATCCATGGTTCTATCTGCATCGTGTCAAGACCCATAGAACGGGTGCAGGCAACCCCAACATTCAGAACACGCCCAAAAGAGATGAGGATACCAAGCAGATAGTGCGGTCATTCATTACTGCGTCCTTGGGGAGAAAGCTAAAGGAGTATGACTTCTCAGGGCTGGAAGTAGTCATAGCTGCCTGTCACCACCACGATCCGAACATGATCAGCTACATCATGGATGAAAGCAAAGATTTTCATTCTGAAGTTGCTATGGATATGTTTATACTGAAACCAGAGCAAATGACAAAAAAGATTCGTAGGGCTATCAAGGGTGACGGAACCTTTGCCATGCAATATGGATCATATTACGTAGTTATGTCGGTAAATCTGTGGGAAGACGCCAAAGAATTGGGTTTAATGGGGCATTTCAAATCCGTAGGGTTGGACAACTACAAGAAATTTGAAAAGCATGTCCAGCAAGTAGAGATTGATTTCTGGGAGAAGCGGTTTCTCAAGTATGCAGAATGGCGCAAGTGGGTTTTCAACACATATAAGCAACGGGGATTTATTGAACAGTTCTCAGGATTCCGTTGTTACGGGCCAATGTCACGCAACAACACATTCAACTCACCCCCCCAAGGGGATGCGGCGCATGTGCTGCTACTGCTGCAGAATTATCTGCAGGATCAAATCGAAGCAAGGGGGTGGCACACTTCTATAATTGCGGAAATCCATGATAGTTTGCTATTAGATTTGGTTCCTGAAGAGGAAGAAAAGATCGACTACTTAGTCTGGGATTTCATTACCCACCGGATTCCGAAGATTTGGCCTTGGGTAGATGTTCCCTTGACAATGAAATGTGAAAGTAGTAGTATAGATGGTACGTGGGCTGATATGGGCGATGAAGTAAAACTTTCATTCACGGAGGAATAAATGATCATAGGAATTTGTGGCCCGATGAGACATGGTAAGGATACAATAGGTAATTTCATTCAAGATATTGCGAACACTGAACATTTAGGAATTGTGGTCAGACATTCATTTGCGGCTCCCATGAAACGCGCAGTAGAGGCTATGTTCGGATGGACTCCAATGCATCTTGAATTGAATAAGGACAAGGTTGATCCCTTGTATGGGATCACTCCACGATTGGTGTTACAATTGATCGGCACAGAATTTGCCCAGATCATGTTGCCCGAGAAGTGCCCTGAATTTGCTGAGAAAACGGGACGCGCTCTATGGGTAAAAAGAACTCTTGCCGATTGCCCGCATGATGCTATCAACGTCATTACCGATGTACGATTCCTTCATGAAGCGAAGATGTTACGAGAAAGCGGACAGCCCTGTTCGATTGTTCGGGTGGTTCGTGATACTGCCCCGGTCAATATGACCCATGCTTCCGAAGCAGAAATCATGAGCATTCCTGTAGATTATTCCATTTGCAATGATGGAACGCTGTATGATCTGAAGAAACAAGTCTATGAGTATTTAAAAACACTGCCATTCTATGTCTTGAAAGAAAAGAAAATGTATATCTCCGGGCCAATGACGGGATACCCTAATTGGAACAAAGATGCTTTCGTGAAAGCCAAGGATGATGTCAAGAAGATGGGATTCAAACCCTATACCCCATGCGACATCACCGATCTTCCCCCGGATGGTACGGAGATAACCGCAGAAGCCTATCGTGGCTACCTCACTGACGACATCAATGTTCTGTTGAAAATGGATGCCATCTATATGCTTCGTGGTTGGGAAGGAAGTCGAGGCGCTCTTTTGGAAAAACATGTTGCCGAAGCACTAGGAATGTCAGTATACTATGAAAACAAGGAGTACCCCAATGGCTGGTGAACCTGAGAACAAAGACTTCCATTTCATTCAGGAATTTGACAAGGCAATGCAGGCTACAAACCACGATCTGTCCATAGAAATGCGGAGAAGCAATATGCTTACCGCAATGGCAGCGATGCGAAAACTTGTGATGGATATGTTCGATACCAATGCATATCTTTCGAAGGAAGAAAGCCTTGCGTATGCACAGGATTGCGTGGCTAACAATTCGAAGGTACGATACGACAATCTTGTGCGTGTCTGGTATACCTTCTGGGAAATTTCCCAACTGCCTGCGCCCTTGGGCGGGAAGAAACGGTAGGATGGTATGGATATACCATATTGCTTCGAAGGACTGGCAAAACCTACCTGCACCAAATGCAATCGTAGCCATGAGATTACTTTCAGTGGTGATGAGGGGACTACGCCGGAAGCGGCAATAGTGGAATCCTTGACACTGGATGGGTGGGATGCTAAAAGACTTATTTGCCCAGAATGCTACGATCCCAATGATGACCCTATTGACGAAGATGAAGATTCAAGCGATAATGAGTTCGATGACGATTTTGACGATATAGGTGATCTTGAGACACAAGACGCCGAAGGAGTGGACGAATGAAGCGGATTAGGATCGAAGAAGATGCTCTGGTCGAGGAACTGAGGAAGCTGGATGCGGAAAACGCCGCTATCCATTCCCTTCTGGCGGAAATCGGACAGAGGCGCAACAATGTCTGGGGCAGACTGCAGGAACTGTACAAGTTCGACATCCATCAGCCCGCTGGTGTGGACATTTCCACAGGCGAACTGGTACTGCCGGAAGCCAAGCCCGATGAGCCTGTAGCTCCGGTAGATGCAGACCCCGCTACGGTGGTTGTTCCGCCCCCCGAAGATGAAGCCGTTCCTGTCGAGGAAGAGGCAGAGTAATGAGAACTTTTGGGACTGATTTTCGGCAAGACTGTAAGATTGACAAGTTCAGTCTGGATGATGAAAACGCTGTCCAAGCAGAAATGTACGCTTACTGGACATCGGAACTGCCTGCTTTGCGCAGAGCCAAAGATCAGGCAGCGGACAGGTTGCGGCAAATCATGTCCCAAAGGATTCTTTTCTACAAGCGCAACCCCCCGGAAGATTTGGTGGGCAAGACCACCGACAAGTTGCTGACCGATCTTGTCAACATGGATACGGAAGTTTTGAACGCTACGGAAATACTCAGGCAGGCAGAATTCACCCTGAACACCTGCTATAATGCGATGAATACGTTGGATCAGCGGAAAGACAGCTTGGCTAATCTGACGAAATTGCATGTCAATCAGTATTACAACAACCGTAGCAATATCACCGAAGGTCAGAGAGAGGAATTCGGTGAACAAATGACTGGACGGATAGCTGAGAATCTTAAAGGTTCTCAAGCCCAAGGAGTATGAGGATGCCTAGCAAGTATGATTTTGGTGCGGATTATGATGATTCGTACAATACGAGAAACACGGTTTCCAAGGGAGTCTTGAACTTCAACAAGAGCAAGAGTGGTTCCAAGGTCGTATTCTTTACCGTGAAGGACGGGGATTTCCCCTCGTTGGATATCATTCCGTTCGTGATCAAGTCCGCGAACCATCCCAAGGTCGCTCAGGGAAAGAAGCGGATTGGCGGCGTGGACTACCATCTCGATGTGTGGGTTCACAGGAATGTCGGCCCCGGGGAACTTACCGTTGTCTGTCTCAAGAACAACTACGGAAAGGCTTGCCCCCTGTGCGAAGCTGCCGAGCATTACAAGGAAGGAGGTGACAAGCAGGCTTTCGACAACACGAAGGCCAAGCGTATCTGCTACTACAATGTCATCGACCATGACCATCCCGAGAAGGGTTTGCAGGTCTTCCAGTACAGCCACTACCTCTTCGAAGCCAAGTTGATCGATCAGGCATACAATGGCAACAAAGACGGCTCCCGCACGGACTTTGCTGATCCCACCAATGGGTGGACTGTTGAATTCCGTGGCAAGAAACAGCTGTTGGGAACCAATTCCTGCACTGCCTGCGAATCTCTGGTGTTCAAGAAGCGAATGGAAAACCTCGAAAAGTACGTGGCACAGGCAGTGTCCTTCGACGAGGTACTGCAGGTTTACACCTACGAGGAACTGGAAACCATCATGGCTGGTGGTATGATAGGAACGGTAGAGGATACTGGCGAACCGGGAGATGAAGAAAATACCGAATACGTCAGGGCAGACGCAACCGAGCCTCGCACCGCCCCCCAACCCGACGTAGATTCCGTACAGGCCACACAGGTTCCCCCGAAGGCCGACAATCCCTGTCCCAAGGGTCACGATTTCGGTATCGACAATGACAAGTTCCCAAAAGATTGCGATGGGTGCCCGAACTGGAAACCCTGCGCAAAAGCCTCTCCGTGAGGAAGGAAAGGGGGGCTATAAAGCCCCCCCTTTATCATTATGAATACCAAACAACTACGGAACATAGAGGAGTCATTGATGGCACCAACTGAAGAGGCTAAGAAGCCTTTGTTCTTTACGACAGGTAGCACCTTGCTTGATCTTGTTGTAGGTGGTGGCGAGAAACTGAATCCTATGCAATTCGGTATGGGTTATCGTGCCGGGGACATTGTACGGGATTGGGGCAATACCTCGTCATCCAAATCATTCAAACTGTGCGAGGCTATATCGGCCAACCACTACCGCTTCAAGGACAAGTTCAAGTGGGTCTATGACGATCCTGAAGCCGGAAATAAGTTCGATTCCATGAAGCTTTATGGATTCGATATCATCCCCAAAGACCCCGCCAAGGTTGTCCGTTCTAGGACGGTTGAAGAGTGGTATAACAACCTGAGAGATTTCTGCAACAGTCTTAAAGATGATGAGTGCGGAATTTACGGGTTGGATTCACTGGACAGCCTTAGCTCCGACGAAATGGAAGAGCGCAAGGATGAACGCTATGCCATGCACTTGAAAGGCAAGGAATTCGACGCAGGCTCCTACGGAATGGCTTCCGCCAAGTTCCTGTCCCAAGAATTCTTCCGTGGGTTATCTATTGATCTGGCAAAGAAAAATGTGTTGCTCTATGTCATCTCTCAGGAGCGCGACAACGTAAATGCTTTTGGTTTCGCCAAGAAGAACAAGTTAGGTGGTGGCCGCGCAGCAACTTTTTACGAGACTGTGCGGGTTTACAGTCAGTTGAAGCAGAGAATAGAGGTCAAGGATCGCGCAATCGGTGTCGTGATCAAGGTTGTCGCAGAAAAGACCCGTCACCCTCGTCCCTTCAGGGAATGCCTGATCCCCATCTTCTTCGAATACGGAGTTGATGACATAGGCCAGAACATTGACTTCCTATACAATCTCCGCACCCCCGAAGGAGAAATGAAGGACAAGAAAGCAGGAAAGCTACAGTGGGATAACGAGGAGCCAATGGTCAGGGATGTGTTGGTCACATACATTGAACAGAAGAGGCTCAAGGAAGAACTGCGGAATCGTGCAATCGAAAAGTGGGAGGCTATAGAGGCGGAAATCGCAGTCCAACGCCCTTTCAAGTATGAGGATGCATGATGCGTGTGGCAAAAGTGCATGCTCCTCCCCCGGCCCCGTACACCATAAAGGAGTACGAGGCCAGCCCGTACTGGAAGAAGAAGTCGGCTACCTTACTGGATGATAAAGCCTGTACCTGTGAAATGTGTCATAGGAAACGATGGAAACATTTGCCGAGAAAAAATGCATGGAAGAAATTGCGATTCTCGGTTCACCATACGACCTACGACAACATCCCCAACGAACAACCGGGGGATTTGCAGGTGCTGTGTTATGTCTGTCATCATTATAGTCATGTACTATTACAGCTACGGAATATATCCGAGATGTTCGAAAAGATAGCAAAGATCGTGGAGCAGTATTTCAGGTATGATAAGGACAGTTTCAAACGGCATAATGAAGATGCCAAAAGGAGGCCGAAATGATGTTCACCTTATTCGGGTTTTCAGTATCTCAAGATTGGCGAACCATTGGATTGGATTTCTGTACTATATGTGGTGGAAATTTCTACGGTGGCTTGCTGTATTTTTCGAAATCAGAGTATGAACTGAACTGGGATTTCCTGTTCTTCCATTCCCTGTATAAACTTGTCAAGGCAAATCAGAGCTAAGGAGTGATGCATGAGAGTCCCCGTAACCGGAAAAGTCTTTACCGAAGAAGACAAGCAAGCCCTCATCGACTGTATCAATAGTGGCGAGGAAATAACCTATGGTTCATATAATGTCAAGTTTGAAAAGATGCTGGCAAAGTATACCGGGGTTTCTCATGCATTCTTTGTGAACTCTGGATCAAGCGCAAATCTATTGGCTTTCGCGGCTTTCACATCCCCCGACATGTACGAGAAATGGCGAGTCCAGCCGGGGGATGAAATCATTACTTTGGCTGCCGGATTCCCTACAACTGTGGCCCCCATTGTCCAGTACGGGTGTGTCCCCGTATTCGTGGATATTGATCGGGACACGTACAACATAGACATTTCATATTTGGAAGAAGCCAGATCATCCAGAACTAGGGGTGTGTTCATTGCGCACACTCTTGGGAACCCCTTTGCCGTAAAGACAGTAAAGGATTTTTGCACTCGTCACAACTTGTTTTTGATCGAAGATGCTTGTGACGCTCTTGGTAGCGAGTATGATCATCAGAAGTGTGGCTCCTTCGGAGATGTATCTACCTATTCCTTCTATCCCGCACACCACATCACAACGGGGCAAGGCGGGGCTGTACTGACTTCTGACCCACTGATTGCCAAGATTATCCGTTCCATGCGCGGGTGGGGCAAGGAATGCGTGTGCCCACCTAATCAGGATGATGTTTGTGGGCGTCGTTTTACACAGCAACACGGAAAGTTGCCTTTCGGGTATGACCACAAGTATGTATTCTCTAACTTTGGCTACAACCTTCAGGGTACAAATCTGCTGGCTGCTCTGGGATGTTCCCAAATGAAGCACATCGAGGAATTCAGTAAGCGCAGGAGAGATAACTTTGAAGTGTTGAAATATGCTCTTCGGAATACCCGGGTCGGTATGATGGAAGCGTATGCCTCTTCCTATCCTGCGTGGTTTGGCTTCCCAATCCTATTGCCAAATTATCTAATCAGGCGTGACATAGTAAATCAACTATCTGAACGGGGAATTGAAACTCGCACATTGTTTGCTGGGAATATAATAAAACAACCTTGCTTTACTAAGAATAGTACAGTGAAATACAGACAGGTGGGGGATTTGTACAACACGGATTTGGTCATGGATCAAATGTTCTGGACGGGGGTGTGGCATGGACTCAGCCCCGAACAAATAGATTATCTTGCGAAGTCTTTGGTGGAGGTGCTATGAACATACCTTCTTCGACATTCGATATAACCCAGTACACCCATTTGCGATACCATGGCAGCTTCATAATCTCAGCTTTCTGCGGTACGGGTAAGACTGACTTCACTATCAACCACCCCCATTCCTCAATAGAACGCGAGTGCTGGAAATATCAAACCCCTGACTTCCCTCGTAATTATGTCCGCGCAATAGAAGTTTTTATTGGGGTCAAACAGTTCATATTTATTAGTACAAACCCCTTATCCCTACACAAGCTAAACACTAAGGGTATCCCTGTACTCATGGTACTGCCTGAATTATCCTTAAAGGCTGAATACCTCGCACGATTTTTGAGGCGCGGAAGCGATATCAACTTTGTGCAAATGCTGGACAGAAATTGGGAATCGTGGCTCACTGAAGCATACAACGAAGAAAATAACCTGCATGTTATTTTGGGTAGTGGAGAATATGTTTCCAATATTCTACATCCTATGACTCTTAGGGGGCTATTATGAAACTGCCTAATCCGAAATTCTGGGAAGGGAAGCGGGTACTCGTCACTGGTGCTGAAGGCTTCAAAGGCAGGTGGATGGTTCAATGGCTTAGCAAGCTTGGTGCTATAGTTGAAACCAATGAAACTATAGATATCTGCGATTACGAAGCCATGAAAAACATCATTTTCAAATTCGACCCCGAAATTGTCATCCATATGGCAGCAGTCAGTACAGTACAGGAAGCTTTCGAGAATCCTATGGAAGCTATCAGAACCAACGCAATGGGCACAACTACGCTACTGCAAATTCTGAAAATCCACAATATGTGGAGTAGTGTGAAAGCCATCGTCAATGTAACAACCGATAAAGTATATCATGTTGTTGGGGCAGAACGAGGGTGTGAAGAAACCGATCCTTTGGGCGGTTTGGAAATGTATGCTGTAAGCAAAGTCTGTTCCGAACATATCAGCAAGGTGTACCAGAAAACATTTAAGTTACCTATCGTCACTGTCCGGGCTGGAAATGTAATCGGGGGTGGGGATTTTAAGCGTTCCAGAATAATTCCTAACTACTATTTTGCCCAATTGGAAAACACCCCTCTGGAAATCAATGCCACAGCTATCCGTCCTTGGCAATACATACTGGATTGCTTATGCGGCTATTTGCTGTTGTGCGAAAAATTATATAATAACGACGCCTATACAGGCGCGTGGAATTTTGCATCCAATGAATTCGAAAGCCGTTCTGTAGAATGGATTGTTAAAGAAATGAACAAATATTTTGATCATCCTATAGATATTGCCCGTATCAATTCCAGATTATATTATGAAACCAACACTCTTAAATTGAACAGCAGAAAGTCTCACGATGTGTTGCAGTGGACACCCAAATATGATATGCAGGAAATGGTGCGCCGAACGGCAGAGTGGTACAGAAATTACATGATGGGGCATAGTGCAGAAGCCTTGAATGAATTCGAAATCAATGCTTATATGAATGAGGGGCAGGAATGAAAATCGCGGAATACATCGCCCAAAAACTTCATGAATTAGGGATCACTCAAGTATTCTCCGTTGTTGGTGGGGGAGCGATGCATCTCAATGATGCTTTCGCCAATACTTCGGGGATCAATGTCACCTATATGCACCATGAACAGGCATGCTCCATTGCCGCAGAGGGCTATCAGAGAGCCAGTGGCAAGACAGCCTGTGTAGTGGTGACTACAGGCCCGGGCGGATTGAATACCCTTACGGGGGTTATGGGACAATGGACAGATTCTATCCCAGTCATTTATGTATCGGGACAAGTGAATGAACTTACCACTGTCGAGGGCACAGGTCGGAGAGAACTGCGCCAACTGGGTGATCAGGAAGTCCATATAATTGATGTAGTCAAACCGTTGACTAAGATGGCTAAAACCTTAGAGAATGATAAATATCTTGAATGGAATATTGAGAAGGCATGGTGGTCAGCACATGCTGGGCGACCCGGGCCTGTTTGGTTGAACGTCCCATTAAATGTACAGGGTGCGGAATTCAAACCTGCCAGTATCCATTATGAACCGCTCCCTCCCAAAGACATGCCGAACGAACATATCGAATTCATTCTTAGTATGATCAACAAAGCAAAAAGACCATTGATTATAGCGGGGCATGGAATACGGATAGCCAAAGCCTGCGCCGCATTTAAAAGTTTCGCATCCTTTGCAAATATACCTGTCGTTACTACATTTAATGGATTTGATCTGTTGACATCCAAACATTGGTGCCACATGGGTAACATCACCAACTTAGGTCATCGTGCTGCCAATTTCATATTGCAGAATGCTGATGTCATTCTCATTCTTGGAAGCCGAAACAACATTCGGCAAGTCAGTTACAAATGGGAAAACTTCGCTCCCAATGCTATTAAGATGTGCATTGATATAGATAATTGGGAATTGCAAAAACCCACCATCCATATACAACATCAATTTCATGCCGATGTGAAATCTTTCTTGACTGGGGCATTAAACCATATGTTCCTGCAACCTTTAGCCAAACATACAGAATGGTTGGCATGGTGCCAGAAGCTCAAAGAAAAATACCCCATCATGCAAAAGAAGTTTTCCGATGATTCGGATGGGATCAACTTGTACACTTTTTTCAATAAAGCTACCAAGAATATAAAACCTCTTACGATTGGGGTGGCAGGAAATGGTAGTGCCTGTGTAGGGTTATTCCAAGCAGGCGTGGTTACAAATGCATCCCGCTACTTCTGGAATTCTGGTTGTGCTGCAATGGGGTATGCACTTCCTGCAGCAATAGGGGCATCTATAGCAACGAAGCGTCCTGTGTGGTGTTTCGATGGAGATGGTAGTTTTCAACTCAATATTCAGGAACTCCAAACCATTGTCCAGCATAAACTGAACGTTACCATATTCTATCTCAATAATGACGGCTTTTCTTCGATCAAACAAACCCAAGATAATTTCTTTCATAGACGCGCAGGCTGCGATCCTGCTAGTGGGATTACATTTCCTCGTTTGGAAAGTATTGCCCAAGCTTACGGCATTACGTATATTAAATTGTACAACCATAAAGATGTCGCATATTGGACAAAAATGGACATAAAAGGCCCGATTATCTTTGAAGTAATGCTCCAAAAGGACTATTCTTTCGAGCCTAAACTAGCACCAAAGATGCTGGAAGATGGTACGATAGTAGCTCCATCATTCGAAAACATGTACCCGTTTCTTCCCCAAGAAGAAATTGACGCGAATATGATAGGAGGGAAGAATGAAAAACCCGTTTGAAAACCTCTTTGTGTTGGAAATGGCAAACAACCATCTTGGTAGTGTAGAACGAGGACTGGCTATCATCAATCAATTCGCCCCCATCATTCACTACAACAATGTCAAAGCCGCCATCAAACTTCAATTCAGGGATGTAGATCATTTCGTTCATGAAAAATTCAAGGGTAACAAAGATATTCGATACATCAAGAAAACGGAAGATACCCGACTCACCACAGCAGAATACGGTACTTTGGTACAGGCTATTCGAAGGGTCGGGGCAATCCCTATGGCAACCCCATTTGATGAAAATTCCGTTGATCTGTGCGTGTCTTTGGGAATGGATATCATCAAGATCGCCAGTTCCGATATCAACGACTGGTTCCTGCTCAAGAAAATAGCTTCAACACGGTTACCTGTTATAGTGTCTACGGGTGGAGCTTCGGAAAAAGACCTTGATGCGATAGTAGATTTCTTCGATAACCGTAGCATTCCCATTGCCATCAACCACTGCGTTTCGCTCTATCCTTCGGAAGATTGGGAATTGGACTTGGATCAGATCGACTATCTCAAACAGCGGCATCCCGGGCATGTTATTGGCCTATCCACCCATGAATACCATGATTGGGCGGCTTCCATGTTGATTTCCTATGCCAAGGGTGCCCGTACATGGGAACGGCATGTTGACATTATTACCGATGATGTCACACCCTCTCCCTATTGTTCCATGCCTGCGCAGATAGATGTATGGTTCAAGGCTTTCCATAAAGCTAGGGAAATGTGTGGTGGGAAAAATATATCCCGGCGTTTCATCCCACAAAAGGAAACGAAGTATCTGGATGCTTTAGTTCGTGGTGTTTACGCGAAACGGGACTTGGAACCCGGATATGAATTCTCCAATGAAAAAATGACCGATGATTTCTACTTGGCAATTCCCTTGCTGAAAGGTCAGCTTTCCTGTAGGGAGTTGGTCAATAATGAAGTCTTAGTCAATCCTATCAAAGCCAATGAACCCCTCATGCTTGGACATGTGGGGGGTGTGTATCGAGACAACGAGCAACTTAGGGCACTAATAATGCAAAGGGGACTCTAATGCGGACACTTATTCTTGGTGGAACAGGAGACATCGGCAGTAGTATTTGTTCTAAACTCGAAACCTTTCTTGGTGCGGATATCCAAGCCGTAGGCAGCGCAGATTTTCGCCTACAGGAGCCTTCAGAGATAGAAAGCTTTTTCAATAAAAACGGCAACGATTTCGACACCATTATTCATGCAGCAGGCTATAACAAGGTGCTTCCCATTGAAGATATCGATTATTTTGAATTCCAGTATTCTTGGGAAGCCAACGTACTCGGATTCTTGCAGACTGTACAAAAATGCCTCCCCTACTGGAAACAACGCAAACATGGACGCATTATAGTTATCGGTTCTTTATATAGCGAGATTGCGCGAAAGAACCGCTTACCTTATGTCATGGCGAAGCATTCATTATTCGGGGCTGTACAGGAACTGGCTTTGGAATTGGCCCCTTATGGGGTAACAGTTAATATGGTATCCCCGGGATATATTGACACTGGACTGACACGCCAGAATAACGATCCCGAAACCTTAGCGGATATTATCTCTCGCATCCCTTTAAAGCGACTGGGAACCCCGGAAGATATTGCCGAAGTAGTTGCTTTTCTAGCCTACAATGGATATTATATCACAGGACAGAATATCGTTGTAGACGGTGGCTATTCAGCCGGGGGTTTCCAGAAATGACGTTTCAAGTGGATGATGTAGAGTTCCCGGTAGACCATGATTGCCTCAGTCCCATTGCATCCATTCCAAAAGAATACAAGGTGCAAATACTCCCTATTCAAAACATGATTCCGCGAATTACTACAGACATAATTTCTCGCGCCCACCCCGTCATTCTGGTTGATTCTTTCATCTACGATAGATATAATACCTTACTACCTTTCGATAAAATCCCCACGTTCCTTATAGAATCAAAGGAACAGAATAAAAATCTCGATTCGGTGTTGGACATCATGCATTTCTTCAATAAACATAAGGTGACCAAGGGATCAACTGTATACGTCATTGGCGGGGGTATCACTCAAGACCTTGGAGCATTTGCATGTGCTATTTACAAACGAGGTATTCCGTGGGTGTTTGTACCCACCACCTTGCTTTCCCAAACAGACAGTTGCATTGGTGGCAAAACAGCCCTCAATATTGGGGCTAACAAAAATCTACTGGGCCTGTTTTCCGCCCCTTCAGAAGTGATTATCTGCCCATATTTTTTAGACACACTACCTATGAATGCCATATACTCAGGTTTAGGAGAAGCTTTCCGACTGAGTATTACGGGAGGATATGAACTTTTTAAAATGTTTGACCGACACGCCAGATATGTGATAAAAGAAACTGATTTTGTTGCTCTGGAACGCATTATTTCATATGCATTATCTGTCAAGAAATCCATCATTGAATATGACGAATTTGAAACAAACGTTCGTAAAGTAATGAATTACGGGCACACAATCGGTCATGCTCTGGAAGCCGCAACTCGATATGAAATTCCCCACGGTATTGCTGTGACAATAGGCATTATGGTAGAAACAGAATTGAGTACCAGATTAAAACAGTGCCCTTCTAATCATCAAGACATGATCATTGAACTGGGTTGTGCCCTCGTTCCCGAACAAAAAACGAACATGTTACGAACTATTACAGCGGATATGCTGGTTCCGTTTATTCTCCAAGACAAAAAAGCTGTCGGAAGTATTATCAAAATGCCTATGTTTTATGGATTCGGAGAAATGCATATTGATGATGTAGAATTTAATGAGGCCACAATGATTGAATTACGCCAAGCATGGAATTATGTTTTGTGCCGTTTAGGAGTGCCGGAATGAATGTATTATTGTTGGATTTGGGCGCTAGTAGAATCAAAGCCTGCTTGTATTCCGCACATAAAGAAGAAATACACATGTCTTGCGAATTTGAGACTCCTCAACCTATGTACCTTCCTAAAGGTAAAGTCGAGGTAGACCCTTATGCATACATCCCTATTTTAAATGCTATTATAGAACAGGCACAACCATTTGGCATAGATCGAATGTGGTTGTGTTCCGAAATGCACGGAGTAATTCTTTTGGATGGCGACAACCATCCCATTACCAACTACATCAGTTGGAAAGATTCTCGTGGTTCCACTAAAGGAATCGACGCATCCATATTTAAAAACATAACTGGAATGACCGTACATCAAGGATTACCAATTCTCACAATAAGGTATATGTGCAAACATAAACAGCTACCCGAAACATTCCGTATGTGTTCTTTAATTGACTGGTTGTTGATTGAATATGGTAATGATGTAGCTGCAGCAAATGCTACTATGCTATTAGGCACAGGATTGTACGGGCTACACTCACAGGCGTATGCCCCATATCTATTCCACATGATGGGCATTAAATGTAGTCAGATCAAATCCTCTCCCATAGTCCCTCTTGGCACTCGTCTAGGATTGATTCGCGGAATTCCTGTTTATGGTGGTATAGGAGATTTGCAAGCCGCAATTGCTGGATCAGTGCAAATAAATCATAACATCCTTATTAACTTGGGAACAGGATCGCAAATCATAACGCCTCAGCAGATAGGCTCTCCTTTTACGGAACTTCGCCTTGGTGCGAGAAATGAATGTTTTTCCGCAATCACGCACATTCCTTGTGGAAGAGCATTAAATGTTTTCGCTAAGTTCATAGGGGAAGAATTATTTTGGAAATGTATGCCTGACTTGGAACCGAAGAATATTTTAGCCGCTAGTATAGGAGTAGGTTTGGATGTTGGTTCTGGGCAGGGTGTCATATATCATATCAAGGAAGGAGAATTTAATCTCAATAATCTCATGCATGGTATTGCATTAAGTTGGCTAAAGCAATATACTGATCGAATAGAGACAGTTGACCCCTTGTGTCAATGCCCAACTATATATGTGGCAGGAGGTCTAAGCCGCAAATTACCATTTGTGGTTCCTGTGTTGGAAGCATTAACGAATAGGCAGGTTGGTTTAGTGCGCCCAATGACTGGCGAAGAAACCCTTGATGGTCTGCTGTTTTTGGCAAAGGAGAATATGTGAATTACCGATTGTATATCAAAACTATGTTTTCCGTCATCAAAGCATACGGTGTAAACATTCCGATAATGGATAAAGCAGGAGTAGGATATGGGCATTTGGAAGCCATAACCTATGACTACAAATATAGTCGCCCGTGGCTACCAAAATTGCTGGGCGATTGGAGAAGGGCAAACCCTTCATTATCAGCCAGTCAATTCGAAATCACCGAAGCCAACACGACAGCATGGTTGGATAAACTTGTACTGTTCCGACCTGACCGAATCCTGTTCATGATCATTGATAATGAAGGAAACCAGATAGGGCATATAGGATACTCCTCATTTGATTTCGAACATGGAACTGCCGAAATAGATTGTGTTCTAAGGGGTCAGAAAACCCCATATCCTATGATGACGTATGCACTGGACTGTTTAATAAAATATGGATATGATAAACTAAAATTGAGGATCATCAATCTTTCGACAATGGCAGACAATACAAAATCTACACAACTCTACCAACGATGCGGTTTCAAAATCATGAGGGACATCCCTTTATTCAAGCACACACTTCCGACAGGGGAGATTCGTTGGGACGAAGACCTTACAAAAAATTCAAGCGAAACAGATAAATGGGGTGTATACATGTGCCATATTAAGGAGTCAACATGAACAAGAAGATCAGTTTTGCAGGCCCATGGATTACCGACAAAGAGATAGACTTCGTACTGGAAGCTGCCCGGGACGGGCATTACGAAATCTTCGACAAGTACATCAAGAATTTCGAAGCGGAAGCCCGAAAGTATTTTGGTGTCAAGTATGCCATAGGCACCCACTGCGCAACACATGCCCTGCATCTTGCCTGTGCCGCTATTGGATTGAAGAAGGGCGATGAAGTGATTGTCACCGATCACAGTTGGTCGGCCACAGCCTTTGCCGTCACCTATACGGGTGCTACCTGCATCTTTGTGGATATTGATCCTGTCACACTGTGTATCTCCCCTGACGCTATCGAAGCGGCAATTACTCCCCAAACCAAAGCTATCATGATGGTACACAATTTCGGAGTTCCTGCAGATATGGTGGAAATCATGTCTATTGCACAGAAATACAACCTTCGTGTCATCGAAGATGCCGCGCCCGCATTAGGTTCCTTGTACTACGGTCAAAAATGCGGAACCATTGGAGATGTCGGCTGCATCAGTTTCCAAGGAGCGAAAATAGCGATCAGCCAAGAAGGTGGCCTGCTCATCACCAATAATAAGGAAATCTATGATCGTGCATTGCTTCTTTCTTCTATGGGACGCACAGACAGCGAAGCCCCTTTCTGGTGCGATGAAGTAGGATTTCAGTATACCATTGGGAGCCTTCCTTCCGCTATGGCAACCATCCAGTTACAGCGGATTGACGAATTGATTGACAACAAACGCAAAATCTATTCGTGGTACAAAGCTCGTTTGGAAGATAGCATATATTGCCATATGGTGCATGAAAAACCGGGAACCTTTGCCAACTACACGTATCCTTCCATCTGGCTGTATGATCATGTCGGAAAATCCAATACGCGAATCATTGCCGAATTGAAAACCCTGAATGTCCATTGCAGGCCGGGATTCCCCCCTATGAGCCGCTTCCCAATGTACAAAGACGATCAGCGGTTTGAAAACCCCGTAGCCTACAAATTCTGGAAACGTGGAATTGTGCTTCCTGCAGCGCACAACCTTGTCAGGGAAGACATTGATTTTGTCTGTGATAACCTTAACCGTATTGTAAGGGGGTGATATGACCTACAACTTCCGCATCTACATCTCATTTGCCAGAAATATGGAACTGCTGAACAAATGCATTGATTCCGTAGTTCCCCAAATAAGGGAATTTTCTACATGGAAAGGTAAGAAAATCGTAGTGATCAATGATTCCGGGGAAGACATCCGTGGACAATGCCACTTTCCCGATGAAGTTGAAATCTACGAAATGCCCTATCGAATCAAACTCAGTCCCGCCATTATGGGAGATTGGGTTGTAAAGGATGCCTTCTACACCAATCAGCCGTTCGCCATGACCCTACATACCGATGCCGAACTGTTGCCCGGAGCAATGAAGGATATCCTCGATAAAGCCAAGGAGATAGAAGGAACCAAATGGGGAATGCTCTTCGGTGGTGCTGGATGGCAAGTATTCGCCCTTTATAACCCACGCTTCTTTGTGGATGAAAATGTCTGGCATGATCCCTATCTCTTCCCTTTCTACTATCAGGATAACCACCTCTACAGGATCATGACCCTGAGAGGGTGGTATGTAACACAATCTGATTCAAAAATCCCCACTATTATCCACAAAAGTAGCCATTATCTCAAAGAAGACCCTATCTTTAAACGCAAAAATGATATAGCATTCCCAGCACATGGTTGGATTTACGCACAGATTTGGGGAGGCTTGCCCGGGTATGAAACATCTGTCGATCCCTACGCAGCGGGCACGTTGCCGAAAAAGGTCTGACACATGATCTGCGAATGTTTCTACTTCTGGAACGAACTCGACCTCTTGGATGCCAAACTTCACGAACATAGTGGAGTAGTGGATCGGTTCGTCCTATTGGAATTCCCAACATCCTTACGGCATATCCCACAACGTCTGCAATATGAGGAGAACAAAGAAAGATTCAAAGAATTTCAAGACAAGATATTCCATATCGTAGGCCCAAACGATCATCCAGAATTGTACGGGCTGAATTTATTGTTCGCCAGACATAAGAATTATCTCACTGGATTGGCAGATTGCGCTCCCAATGACATCATCATCCTATCTTCTCCTGATGTGATATGGAAAGCCTCTACGCTGGAACAATTGAAAACAATAGACATGGAAAATTCCAGTGTTCAATTCGTTGCCGATTGGTATAGTTACTACATGGATTTTTTCTGCACCGAAATTAAATATGATTTTGATGGGGCTTGTCTATACAAACATCTGAAATACCACAATTCAAACAATCGCCCCCTCATTCCTGTAGGAACCAGAATTACCGATGCGGGATGACATTTCTCCCATCTTGGTGGTGTGGATAAAATACTTGCTAATCTTCATGGGCACCCACACACGGAAATGGATAATGAGATAACCCGAGACAGGGCTACTATGATCATGAAAATGGGACAAGGATTTGCTTGGGGAGCGAGTGGGGGATATAGAAAGGTAATGCAGTATGTACCTCGCAACCCACAAAACTATCCCGCTTACATCAACGACCATCCCGAAATCTTCGGAAAATATTTCAGGAACAAGGAGTAGACAATGAAGACTAAGGTTCTGTGCTGGCTTGATTCTCCCACCTGTGCAACAGGTTTCGGACAGGTCGCCAACAATGTCCTGAAGCGACTTTATGCCACGGGACTGTATGAATTCGACATCATAGGGATCAACCATGCGGGCGATCCTTACGACACCACTCAGTACCCCTATCGCATCTTTCCCGCAGTTGCCCCTCTTTCTGGGGATGACAAGATGCGCACGGATGTGTATGGATTCCAAAAGATGCTGTTGTTCGCTGGTATGGGGCGCTACGATATCGTGTTCATCCTCAATGACACCTTCGTCATCAACGCTATTATAAAACCCCTTCTTGAAGCACAACAGAAGATGCCCAAGGACAAGAAATTCGAAATCATCACGTACTTCCCTGTCGATTCTCCTCTCAAGAAAGAATGGGTAGACAACGTGGTATCTTCCATTTCATTCCCGGTCACTTACACCAACTACGCTTTCAAGGAATGCCTCAAACACGACCCCGGACTCAGCAAGAACCTCAAAGTCGTTTACCATGGAGTAGACAAAAACATTTTCTTCCCCATAGGAGAACCTGCCAAATTGAAGAGGGAAATCCTTGGGCCAGATCACTGCCAGAAATACGTTGTTCTCAATGTAAACCGCAACCAGCCCAGAAAAGACCTGCACAGGACATTTGCAGGCTTCAAGATTTTCCATGAAAAGTACCCCAACACCCTACTGTTCATTCTGGCACAATCGCAGGATGTGGGAGGCGATCTGATGGAAATTGCCAAGAGTTATGGCTTGGTTTGGGACAAAGATTGGGTTTGTCCTGCCCCGGGAAGCTATGGTGCCAACCAAGGCTATCCTATTGCAGTAGTCAATAAAATCTACAATGCTGCCGATGTCGTCATTTCCAGCACTCTGGGCGAAGGATGGGGACTGAGTATTTCCGAAGCCTTCGCTACCATCAAACCCGCTATTTTCCCCGACAACACCAGCCTCCATGAAATCATTGGGGAAAATTCGGAACGTGGTTGGTTCATCAAATCCGGGGAAGACCTCGACCATTTCACCTGCCTTGGATCGGCTGACAACAACCAAGTTCGCCCAACCATCAACGTCTTCTCTCTGGCCGATCAACTGGAATATGTATACACCCATCCTGAAGAAGCGCAGGCCAAAGCAGAGAGGGCGTATAGTGAAGTATGGGTTTGGGATGACCTGTGCAAGACTTGGGCCGAAATATTCGCTCAAGCCAGCAAGAAAGTAGTTACCATGCGCTCGGACATCAAAGTTGAACGCAACGCCCCGTGTCCTTGTGGTTCGGGCGAGAAGTGGAAGCATTGCTGCGGAGCTTCCTACGTACGATCTGCCACTGGGGAACTCAAAAAGATTGTAGATTAGCTTGACTCAAATCAGAACATATGATATATTAAAGGCAGGTCGCAAGGCTTGCCTTTAATATCTAGGAGCTAAGATGCTTAAAACCGTCGATATACAGAACTTCCAGAGCCACAAAAACACCCATCTGGATTTAACAAACGGTGTAAATAGCATCATTGGAATTTCGAACCACGGGAAAACATCCATACTCAGGGCGATCAACTGGGTCATTACCAATCGTCCTTCGGGGGAAGCTTTCGTATCCAACTTCGTGCGCGATGAAAAAGGCAACCAGAAAGAAGACTGCATTGTTACCTTGACCACCGATACTCATGTTGTATCCAGAGTGCGCGGTGCCAAGCGAAACCTCTACATCTTGGATGGCAAAGAATTGGAAGCCATAGGAATGGCCGTTCCCCAAGAAATACAGGATGCTCTCAATTTCTCCACCGTGAACATCCAAGCCCAAATGGAAATGCCCTTCCTCTTAGCAAGCACTGCCGGAGAGGTCGCTCAGTTCTTCAATCGAATCGTCCACCTCGACACAATAGACACCTATCTTTCCGATATTGAAAGTAAGAAGCGGGCAACAAAAAGTGAGTTGGAATTAGCCCGCACCAATTTAAAAAGCACTGAAGATGATCTAGCCAAATATGATTGGGTAGATCGTGCGCAAGAACTTATGGCAAAACTCAAAGATGCCAAAGAACGATCCACGGCTCTCTTCGCGCAATACGAACAACTGCGCCAATCCATCAAAGCATATCAGGAATACGCTGAAATCATTGAACAGTCTTCTGTGGTTGACAAAGCCATAACCATACTGGAACATGTAAAAGATTGCAAAACTCGACAGCAAACCTATCTCCAAGAATACCACATCCTTCACGATTCCATTTCCTCATACAAAGAATTCGATAAGTTCCTACAATCCATTCAATTCATAGACAAGGCTGTACTCCTGTTGGGATCATTAGAAACCTTACAGAAAAGACGGGATGCTTTACGAACCACCGCAAATAATCTAGCCTCTCTTATGAATGATTTCATTCGCAACCAGAAAGACATTGAATCTGCCTCATGTGTGACATATGCCGAAAAACTGATCAAAAAAATCAGTGGTTTGCAAGCCAATAAGGTAGGATTAAAGCTAATGCACAGTAATCTGTGGGCATCCATTGAAGAATACAAACTCTACCAACAAACATTGGATGCTTTCGAAGGAGAATTCGCTGTATTGAAATCACAACTTCCTGCAACATGCCCTTCTTGTGGGCAACCCCTATCAGCAGACTATCTCGCGGAACATGTAGGAGCTTCTCATGGATAAATTCATCAATACGAGCGATTGGCATTTGCGGGAGGACAAACCCCTCTGCTTCATTGGTACAGACCGCCAGTGGATGGAAGCGCAGGAAAACGCTATCAATTTCATTGTTGACGAAGCCAACTTCTATAATGCAGATATAATTCATAATGGGGATTTGTACAACACTCCAAGAGTCGCCCCGGCAGTCAGCAATATGTTTCTAAGAACTGTCCAAAGGCTCAGGGGCAGGTTCTACATAATCGCAGGGAACCACTGTTTGCCGTGGCATAAGCAAGAAAACCTCATGGATAGTTCCATTGGGGCTTTATCCGCACAAACTACGGATACCAGCAAGATCGTTTACCTAACATGCCAAGAATCCAACAATGCGGGTAGATTTGAACACAGTGTTGCACTCAATGACGAAATTCTTATTGTCCATACCTTAGCATTCCCAACCGCAGAAGATATTCCATTTGGTGCCAATGCTGTAACAGGTAAGAACTTGCTGGACAAATACAAGGAATACAATACTATTCTAGTTGGTGATTACCACGAAGCCTTCCAAGTTCATGAAGGAAGTCGCCACCTCATCAATCCCGGTTGTATGATGATTCAGGCAGCCGATATGATCAAATACCAACCGAGAATTGCTTATGTGGATTATGGTGCTGACCTGTTCATGTGGATTGATATCCCCACTGATTATACATTGCTCTCAGACAACCACCTCGTACTGAAGGCAGAACGAGACAGCCGCATCAAAGCTTTCGTTGAAACCATAAAGAAAAATGGAAAGTTGTCCTTGTCTTTTATCGACAATTTGGATAAATTCCTCTTGGAAGGAAATCTCGATCAGGATGTTCTGAACATCTTCATAGAACTGAAAGGAGCAAACTAATGGACGATAGAACACTGGCGAACATCACCAGCAAGGTAGAGCAACTCAAGCAGAAGAAAGCCCGGGCGGAAGGCGGAATGGAAACAGTCACCAAGGATTGGAAGGCCCGTTACGACCTCAATACCCTTGAGGAAGCCCAAGCGAAGGAAGTCTCGGTCAACGAACAAATGGTAGCCGTAGATAAAGAGACGGAGGAGTATTTCGCAGAACTGGTTGGACTGGCTAACTGGAACTTGATATGAACATAGAACTCTACTCATCCATCCTCAACCAAGCCATAGGAAAGAAACATGCCTTGGAGGATGCCAAGACTAAGTTCACTACCTTGGTCGAACAACATCAACGCCGCAGTCTTGCCATAGAGAAAGCTCAGGTGATCATCCAGAACGTAGCGAAGGACACACAGCAGGCTTTGGTGTTCCAGATCAACGATGTAGTCAACACAGCCCTACAGACCTGCTTTCCTGATGAATACGAGTTCCATGTCGAGTTTGAAATCAAACGCAACAAGGTGGAATCTCGATTAGTATTCACCAAGAACGGTTTTGAAATCAACCCTATGGATGCTTCTGGTGGCGGGGTAGTCGATGTAGCAGCTTTTGCTCTCAGGATAGCTGCATGGTCATTAGGAAGCACCGAAAACACCCTCATCATCGACGAAGGATTCCGTTTCCTTTCCAGAGACTTACAACCCAGAGCAGCCGATATTCTTTCGGAAATCAGTAAGGAATTGAATCTGCAGATCGTTCAAGTCAGCCACTCACCTGACATAATAGAAAAGAGTGACCGCATATTCACGGTCACCCTTGTCAAAGATATTTCCAAAGTGGAACTAAAAGCGGATCAAGCAAACTGGCTTAGGAATTCAATTCAGCCCACTTAGCTTGAATATAGGCTTTTTCAGCGGGGAAGTCATCAAATGACACGGGAGTAATTTTACCCCCATCTCCTATCCATTGACAGGGAAGTGCCAAACTAAAGTCAAAACTTGGATCAATAAGGCACCTCCATACACTCGTTTTAAGGATTTCACCATTTAAGACAAGTAACTTTTTAACAATCAAACTACCATTTATCGGAACCTCAAACGGGTTAATCTGTATGACAGTATCCATAATGTGCTCCTTATACGTCAAATTCTAGCGAAAACTCTATCCGTGATGTATCAATAAACTTAGCCTCTGTCATATTTATATGCCCTGTCGTACCTTGCACAAAAAAGTCTACTATAGAACTTACAGCTATACGTGCAAGTATAGCGCCACCTGTAACTAAACCAGTCATTTGTTTGCCAGAGAAAATATCGAAGTATGTAAGTCCTTCACTACGCGAAGTAGCTGAAAATGAATTCCCAGTAATACTCACAGACCCAGTTCCAGCACCCTTTGTCAGCGTTTCTATATAACCACTTATGTATACATGACGCCCATTTTTAGTGTAAGTTCCTATTTGGCTAGTATAGGCCGCTACTTCAGTGGCCCCAAACCACAATCTAGGTGTCCACGCCCCTTCTTCATAATCATCCATTGCATTGGGATCAGAAGAAGCTACTTGAGTGGCGGAGAAAGCAATAGCATCCACATTCAAAGCAATTGCCCCACCCACACTCGCATATTTAGGTAGATATCCTGCCACTTTGTTACCAGTCGTTGCTGCACGCACAAGTGTCAATAACCTATCTCCGGTAGTTACCCCCGAAGCGGCTACTATATTATTTACATCTACAGAACCTGAAGCCGAAACACGTTTATATACACTACCATCAGCAATAGCATCAATACCAGATGCAACTATTGCAGTAACCTTTTCTGCCTCTGCAATTAAAGTTCGTTTGTATACTCCACCATTAGCAATAGCA
>Ga0209083_1000704_pt1 | contig 46106 bp, 41 predicted proteins | sample AM7aDNAmetaG_FD_184132 | JGI IMG/M metagenome (GOLD analysis project Ga0209083, IMG submission 184132) | Freshwater microbial communities from Finland to study Microbial Dark Matter (Phase II) - AM7a DNA metaG (SPAdes) (version 3) | ecosystem: Environmental > Aquatic > Freshwater > Lake ...
CTGAAGATGTTTCAGCTATTCTCGCGTCGGTAGTTCATACGGACCCGCGGGTATTTTCGACAGTCGATTTTATTCGTCAAGAGATAGCACTGCCGATGCCTGATCCTGAACTGGTACCGGCGGCTATGTCGTTGATTGATCACGAAGCCGAGCAATTGAATGGAATGTTGAGCCTTATGGTGAACGTCAGGGGTGCTTCTGGATCGATCATTGCCCAGACCGATGAACATTATTATATTCAGAGCGCACGACATGTTGTCGCAGGGCCGGGGCAATTCCTCGACAATGAAACGATTAATGTTTCATTTTATGCCGAACAGTTCAATATTGTTTACCCCGCTGAGGTTGTTAATCGGGGGGTATTCTTTGAAGGCGGGGCCTCCGCTGGGTTCAGCGATGATACGCTGATTTTACGTATCGCCAGGAACAGTATTCCCGAGAATGTAAGAAGCAGGATCGGCAGGCCTATTCTCGCCAACTTGCGGCAAGGGCCGCCACGGGTATGGTCGCCGTACCAAGCTGTTGCTTTTATCGCTCTTTCTGGAACAGGAGGAGCCAAGACGCCGGTGATATCCTATGGATACACGACCGTTGTTCCACCAGGGTCTTTGGATGATGCGGATCGGACAGTGAACATCCCTGTTATGGTGCGTTCTGAACTTGGTTTTTCTGGTGGACCGCTGGTTACGATGTTTAGCGGGAATATGGCCATTGTCGGTTCTCGTACCTGTCCGGGGTGGAGTTCACAGATCAGACTTGGCTATTTTACGCCGATCTTGAAATATGTTGAGGAATTGATGCAGTTAACGGGCATAAGTTCCTCGAGTCGTGACCAGGCCATGATTTCTGATGCGGATGCGCCGGAAGAGTTGCCTTTGAACGATGCCCTGCGGTTGAGCCATCAGCCGGCCTATACAATACCACCTTTTGTTTCTCGTCAAGCCTTGGGGCTGATGCCGAGCGCTGTGGATAAATGGGAATTAAGGGATGGCAAAATTAACATTGTTTATAACCCTGATCATGTTGATCCCCGGTATTTCCCTACCGCTTTAAAAGGTTCCAGTCAGGTTTTTATCAGTTATTCATATGATGGTGAAAGCTCTATTCATAAGGTCCCGATGGTCAGGAATATTGAGGGTCTTTGGCAGATCGCTTTAAGTGATGCCGATGGCCATGTTGAGATCAATTATACTTTTAATGACGGACAAGGCAAAAAGGATACTCAATCTTACAAGGTTTACCTTTTTCTTGATAACAACCAGGATCCAGTGGTCATGATCGATGGCCATGCGCATACGCATATCAATTTGGAGCAGGGAGATACTGAAATGTTCGAGGCATTGGTTGCTGGCGGTATGGATATGGCCTTGTTTTTTGATCGGCACAACAGGATCGCCCGAGATTTCCTTCACGCTTATCCCCAGTTAAAGGCCTTGGCATGGGTTACCCTTTCCAACCGTCCGGCGCAGGTTTCAACGACTAAAAAAATGCCTCTTGCCAGCAGCCCCGTAGAGATCATGCGTTTATTACAGGACGATCCGGGTTTTGTTGGCTTGAAGCTCCATCCGACCATTGATCAGGTCCCAGTGAACGATGAACGCGTCAAGGTTTTCTTGAGAGGTCTTTCGACATTAAAACATCCGCAGGGCATAAAGTATGTGGTTTTGATCCATGGGGCTGTTAAGTATGGAGAACCGCGCCAGATCAGAGAGCTGGCGCAGGAGTTTCCGGATCTAAATTTTGTCCTTGGACATATCTTTATTGACAACAATATTAATGGTAAGGATACATGGCCGCAACGGTTGGAAGCTATTGAGATGGCCAGAGATTTCGGCAATGTTTATCTAGAGACCTCTTGGGCGCCACAGGATGTGATTATGAAGGCTATTGAGATCGCGGGAGCTGCCAAGGTTATTTTTGGCTCGGATGTTATGAGCAGAACGCATTATTCGGAAAATGATTATTATGGCAAGAGTTATCAGGACCTGATCATAGCTCTCCATAAAAAACTCAGTCTTGAAAATTTTTCTTTAGTTATCTCCAGGAATGCGGAGCGGCTTTTCGGGTTCGATATGGCTCAAACGACAGGTGCCGCCGATACCGGGGGGATTGATCTCGGAAAGACTTTTGTTAGTTTTAAACTCAGGGAGGGTGGTCAAAAGGATTTTTCAGCGCTTGCCATGCGTGCTTCTACGAATTTATTGTTGGACGGGTTTATTCCTGTTGTTACTTTTATCACGCCGGTTACGTCGGGCTTATTTCCCAATACGGATTAAATGATATTTAACGAACGTAAGAAAAGTTTACGGCCTCGCTTGGCCAGGACATTTTTAAGATATTCTTGCGTTTCTCCCGTAGTCTCCTTTTAATCAGATGATCATCGTTAGAAATCTTCGCGGGCATTGTGTTGATGGATGTCCTTTTTTGTTCGTTGTAATGAACATGTTTAGCAGGTAGTCAAAAAAGGTCTTCTTAATTGACGCCCGCCCCCTCTGTGGGGCGGGACGGGGTGGGGGGGGCTAAAAGCTAAGTTGCGGTACAGGATTTCCTTGGCGATGCTGCAAGAAGGCCATTCGTAAACTTTCAGTCACATTTTTGCCTTGAAGCTTCAATGTTTGCATCAGCGACATGATTGTACCATGAGCCTCGGCGCCACGATCAGAGCGGTTGCCGTATGAACGATTGCGGTAAATGACATTTGGCCTGATCATCCTCTCCGCGCGGTTGTTGTTCCAATCCAGCGACGGGTCTTTCAGGAACCGGAACATGTCCAGCCACGATTGAACGAATCTTTTTGACAGCCGCTTGATCTTTTTATAGGCCGCCACGAATTCCACCGTCCGGTCAGTTTTGGCGCAGTCATGGAACTCTCGCAGCAGATGCACCAAGCACTTCTGCATCCGATACGGCAACTTCAAGTAGACGCTAAAGAAGTCGGAGATCAACGTCCCGTCAAAGTCCGGTCCCAGAAGCCCACGGAGAACTTTTCGCGCCCGGCTACGATCAACGTGATAGTAGGCAAGCCGTTCATTAACCAGCGCCCAGACCCAGCTTTTCTTGCCGTCCAGCCGCCAGCCGGTCTCGTCCACGTGCAGTTGCGGACTGCCACGGATGGCATCCAGTAATACAGCTTTTTCAACGCCAAGCCAATGGCTGATCCTCGCCAGGGCCTGTGATAACCCGCCGGGACTGACAGTTATTCCGGCCAACTCCTGGAACAGTTCGCGGATCTTCCGGTACGGTAGGCAATGGTGGTATTTCAATATCGCCGCTTGAATAAGAACATTCGCGCCGAGGTATCCCAGTGGTACATGCTCCGGATGATACGGCGCAAAAACCTCTTTCCCGCAGCACGCACAGCCATATTTGTGACGACGGTATTTCCTCACTCGCACATGCGCCGGGATAATGTCTTCCTGAATTTGTTCTTCGACGCTGATAGATTCGCCAAGGGGATAATGACAATCGGGGCATTCCAGGAGAGTTTCTTCGATGATCTCGTCAATATGGTCCGGCATGGCACGGGTCATGCCAACATGGCCCGGTTTTTGCCCGGGATGCTTTTTGCGCTTCTTGGACGTGTTTGGCTTCGCAAACTTCTCGTTGCGTTTCTGTTGCTCGGTTTTAACTTTCTCGCGCAATTCCCTGTTTTCTCGCTCCAACTCCTCAAGCCTACGCACATGATCGAGAATAATATCGATCAATTCTTCCTTCGACTTCTCTGTCAGCATCTTACCGTCGACCATGACTACATTATCCGACGAGATTGCCACGCTTTCAACAATCTTTAGAACTTTCTTTGAACAGGATGTAAAGACTTGTCGACGGGATTAAAGCCCCCCACCCCGTCCCGCCCCACAGAGGGGGCGGGCATCAATTAAGAAGACCCTTTTTGACTACCCGCTAAACATGTTCATTAATTCCCTCTCAAAAAGCCCCTTGACAAATCCATACGGCATGGTATATTTCCATAATCTCGATAGAGTTAGTGGGAATTAGAGCGCTAACATCAATGAAGTAGGCCATCAAGGCTGTTCTCGATCTCTTGCGAGAGAAATTCTTGACCTTTTTCATTATTCGAACAAAATGGAGAAGACAATGGCGGTTCAGCCGGTTAATAAAAGCATTGTGAACGACGCGATCATCAAGAACATCAGTGATTCGATCCATGGGTTAAGTTACGGCACCGTGATGATCACGGTTCACAATGCCAGGATCGTGCAGATCGAGATCTCCCAAAAGAGCCGTTTCGATGACATGTGGACGGTTCAGGAAGGCGGGGGGATCTAGACATACGCGGTTTTTTCAATCAGGGATGAAAGCATAGAATATTAAAAAATAAAAAGGAGAAGGAACCTGTGGCCAACGAAAACTTTAAGGATCATTTAAGACGCGAGACGCTCGCGCTTCATGCGGGCCAGGAAGCGGACCCCACAACAGGGTCGCGCGCGGTGCCGATCTATCAGACGACATCGTATGTGTTTAAAAATACGGACCATGCGGCCAAATTGTTCGGCCTGGCCGAGTTCGGGAATATTTATACCCGTTTGATGAACCCGACTTCCGATGTGTTCGAAAAACGCATCGCGGCATTGGAAGGCGGTGTCGGGGCTTTGGCTGTGGCGAGCGGCCAGTCGGCGATCTCGCTGGCGTTGTTGAACATTGCCCAGCATGGCGATGAGATTGTTTCGGCGGATAATCTTTATGGCGGGACCTACAATCTCTTCCACTATACGTTCCCCAAATTCGGCATCAAGGTCAATTTCGTGAAGTCCAATGACCTGGCGGCGCTTGAAAAAGCGATCACGCCGAAAACCAAGGCGGTTTACGCCGAGTCTGTGGGTAATCCCAAGCTCGATGTGGCCGATCTGGAAGGTATTTCAAGGATCGCGCACAAGCACGGCATTCCTTTTGTCCTCGATAACACGGTCACGCCGTATCTGCTCAAGCCCTTTGACCACGGGGTGGACATCATTGTCTATTCTGCCACAAAGTTCATCGGCGGGCACGGGACATCGCTGGGCGGGGTGATTGTTGATTCCGGAAAATTCGACTGGACCAATGGCAAGTTTCCGCTGATTTACGGGCCAGACCCCAGTTACCATGGCATCAATTTTGTCGAGGCCTTAAAACCGCTGGGGAATATCGCCTATATCATCAAGGCGCGCGTGACGCTGCTGCGCGATCTTGGCCCGGCGCTGTCGCCATTCAATTCGTTTTTGTTCCTCCAGGGAGTCGAGACGCTTCATCTGCGTCTGCCGCGTCATGCCGAGAATGCACTCGCCGTGGCGAAGCATTTGAAGAAACATCCGAAAGTGAGCTGGGTGAATTATCCCGGTCTCGAGGACAGCCCTGAAAAGGACCGCGTGAAGAAATATCTTCCCATTGGTTCGGGCGCGATCCTCGGATTCGGAGTCAGGGGCGGCGCCGAGGCCGGGAAGAAATTCATCAATTCGCTCCAGCTGGTGTCTCACCTGGCCAATGTCGGGGATGCCAAGTCCCTGGCGATCCATCCGGCTTCCACGACCCATCAGCAACTCTCGCCGGAAGAACAGCTGGCTACGGGCGTGACGCCGGATTTTGTGCGGCTTTCCATCGGCATTGAGCATGTGGCCGATATTATCGCGGATATTGAGCAGGCGCTGGACAAGGTTTAACCTGTATTTTCAAACAACATCGTTGGAAGGAGAAACATATGAGCACTATCTACAGTGATATCACCAAAACGGTCGGCCGTACGCCGCTGGTCCGCCTGAACCGCATCGCCGAGGGGGCTGGCGCCGAGGTCCTGGCCAAGATCGAATCGTTCAATCCGCTCTCCAGCGTCAAGGACCGCATCGGCCTGGCCATGATCGAGGATGCCGAGAAGCGCGGGGTCCTGAACAAGGATTCCGTGATCGTTGAGCCGACAAGCGGCAACACCGGTATCGCGCTCGCTTTCGTCGCGGCGGCCAAGGGGTACAAGCTGATCCTCACCATGCCGGAAACCATGTCGATCGAACGCCGGCAGTTGCTGGCGATTTTCGGGGCACAGCTTGTGTTGACACCTGGATCCGAAGGCATGAAAGGCGCTGTCAGGAAGGCCGAGGAACTGGCCGCGGCGACACCTAACGCTGTTCTCTTGCAGCAGTTTGCCAATCCGGCGAACTCCGAGATTCACCGCAAGACTACAGCGGAGGAGATCTGGAAGGACACCGACGGCAAGGTTGATATTCTGGTGGCGGGCGTAGGCACGGGCGGTACGATCACGGGTGTTTCCGAAGTGATCAAGAAACGCAAGCCTACGTTCAAGGCGATCGCCGTTGAGCCCATTGATTCGCCGGTCCTTTCCGGCGGCAAGCCCGGGCCTCACAAGATCCAGGGCATCGGCGCGGGATTCGTGCCGGCGGTCTTCAATGCCGCTGTTATCGATGAGATCATCCAGGTCAAGACGGATGATGCCGGCGCCACAGCGCGGCAATTGGCCAAGCTCGAGGGGATTCTGGTCGGTATTTCAAGCGGGGCCGCCGTATGGGCTGCGCTGGAAGCTGCCAAACGCCCGGAAAACAAGGGGAAAACGATCGTCGTCGTCCTTCCGGATACCGGCGAACGTTATCTTTCGACCTGGCTTTTCCAGGAGGTCAAGGCGTGACATTGCTATGAAAGCGGTCCTGTTGCTCTCCGGCGGCCTTGACAGCACGCTTGTCGCCGAGTTGATGGTTAACGAGGGGGTCGAGCTTCTGGCAGTCAATTACAAGACGCCGTTTTGTCAGTGTGACAAGCACATCCATGGCTGTGCACATACGGCCTTGACCGTGGCGAGCCGGCTGGGCATCGCCTGCCGGGTGATCAATGCCGGCGATGATTTTCTGGAGATCCTCAAGAATCCCAAGCATGGTTATGGGGCCAACATGAACCCGTGCCAGGACTGCCGGATATTGTTCTTCAGGAAAGCGAAAGAGATCATGGCCGAGATCGGCGCGTCTTTTATTATCACCGGCGAAGTGGTTGGCCAGCGTCCGATGAGCCAGCTTAAGCGCCAGATCGCGCTGATCGAGAAGGAGGCAGGCCTGGAAGGGTTGGTGCTGCGGCCTTTGTCGGCGAAGCTTCTGCCGTTGAGCATCCCGGAGGAAAAAGGCTGGGTCAACCGGGATCGTTTGCTGGCCATATCCGGGCGTTCGCGCAAGCCCCAGATAGCTCTGGCCAAATCCGATGACCATCTTTTCAAGACCATCAATATTCCTGGCCCGGTAGCGCTGGGTCGGGGTGATTTCTCAACGGTTCAGATTGGATTTTCTGCAGGGGTTGTTTGCCGTTATGCGGACTTGGGCGGTCGTCCCGCAGCGGATTTGGCCCATACAAAGCCGGGCGGTGCAACAGCTGTTGTCAAGGCAGCGCCTTTGCCGGAAAAAGAGCTGGACCCCTTGAGGCTGTGATCAATCAGTCCCGCTGTATGCTACAATGGCGCCATAGCGTCCCGGTTAATCTCATCCATAAAAGAAAAGACAGCATTCAGATCAGGGACGATGGTCTATTGATGGGGTGAATGGGCAGGGTGATGCGCAGGGGCATGGGGATCATGATGATGAAACATCTGTTGCTGTTAAGTGTTTATATGTTGTTTTGCGCGCCGTTGGCGTTGGCGGAAGAGCGTCCGGCGGGACGCATCGTGTCCCTGGGGCCTGTGCTGACCGAGGAGATTTATTTGCTCGGCGCAGAAGACAGGCTTGTGGGGGTGACGACGTATTGTACGCGGCCTGAAGCGGCGAAATTAAAAGAGCGTGTGGGCAGTATCCAGGACATCAATATCGAGAAGGTTGTGGCATTGAAACCGGATCTTGTTTTGGCGACCGTGCTGACGGATCCCCGGGCTAAAGAAAAGTTGCGGCGTCTGGGGATACGTGTTGTCGATGTGCCCAATGCCCGGGATTTTAACGGGATCTGTGATGTTTTCAGGATGATCGCCAAGATACTCGGCAAGGAACAACAAGCGGATGCGATCATTGCTGATGCACGGCAAAAGGTGCAGGCCTTGACATTGAAGCTGAAGGCCGCGTCCAAAGTCAGTGTTTTTGTTCAGGTAGGGTTGAATCCCCTGGTCACCATCGGGCAGGGGTCTTTCGTCAATGATCTTATCAATCTGGCCGGTGGGCACAATATTGTGGCTGAGCCCGGTTATCTGCAGTATGCCAGGGAAATGGTCCTCAACCGGGACCCTGATGTCATTCTGATATCGAGCATGGGCTTCGACGGGGAACGGGAAAAAGCAGCATGGGAGCGATTCAATTCTCTGAGGGCTGTGGCCGGCCGCAGGGTGTATATCCTGGATGAATATCTGATGTGCAGTCCGACACCGGTCCGCTGTGTGACGGCGCTCAAGGCGATCATGGGCTATCTGCATCCGGAGGTCGATCGATGAAATACGCGCGCTGGGCATCCTGGCTTGTTTTTCTGATCTTGCTTTTGGGGGCGGTCATGGTGTGGTCTTTGTCGGTCGGCGCTTCGGGTATCTCCGCCGCCCGGGTGGTCCGTATATTGTGCCAGGGGGGAAGCCCGGTAGAACACAGCATCATTTTTGATATCCGACTTCCCCGGATCATCCTGGGGTTTGCTGTCGGCGGATGCCTGAGCCTGGCCGGGGTCATCCTTCAGGGGCTTTTTCGCAATCCGCTTGTCGAGCCGTATACCCTGGGCATATCGGGCGGTGCGGCGCTGGGGGTGGCGGTCAATATTGTCCTTGGTCTTTCTGCTGTCGGTGCCTATACACTGCCTGTTTGCGGGTTGCTTGGCGCGGGCGGGGTCATTTTGTTTTTGTATGTTTCCAGCCTTAGGACAGGTGTCGTCAAGCTACAGGGCCTTTTGCTCAACGGGGTCATGATCAGTTTTATTTCTTCTTCGCTTGTTATGCTGTTGATGTCGATTGCCAGCAGCGACAGCCTGCACGGGATCGTGTTCTGGATGATGGGGTCGTTGGGAGGGTCGGATCTTTCTCTTGTTCACTTTATGGTGCTTGTTTCCCTGGCTTCACTGGCGGCGGGTTATTTTTTCTGTCTTCAGCTTAATGCGCTGGCCCTGGGAGAAGAAGAGGCACGTCATCTGGGCGTTCCTATTGAGCAGGTGAAGAAGATATTGTTTGTTTTTTGCGCTGTCTTGACGGGTTTTTGTGTGTCGATCGCCGGGATGATCGGTTTTGTCGGGTTGGTGGTGCCGCATGTGATGCGCAAGCTGGTCGGCTCTGATCACCGGATATTGCTGGGGGCTTCGTTCCTGGCAGGGGCGCTTTTTTTGATCGGGAGCGACACCTTGGCCAGAACCATTATTGCCCCTCTCGAGCTTCCCGTCGGGGTGATCACCGGCATTGTGGGCGGCAGTGTTTTTCTTTATGCGCTGGCACACCGGGGAGGGTTGAGCCATGCTTAAGGTGGACGGATTAACCTGCGGCTATGGGCATAAGGTTATCGATCAGTCTTCATGTCAAAAGCGGTGAATTCTTCGGGCTCATCGGCCCCAATGGCTCGGGGAAGACCACATTATTGCGTGCTTTGTCGCGTGAGATCGCGCCCATGAACGGCGCGGTCTTGATCGATGGCAAGAATGTCGGGGATATTCCTGTACGGGATTTTGCGCGACAGGTCACGGTGGTATCCCAGGTCCTCCCGGAAGTCGATTTGACTGTGGAAGAGTTTGTCCTGTTGGGCCGGCTGCCTTATTTCAACGCCATGCAATTTGTTGAATCGAAGCATGATATGGCGGTGGCGGTCAGATGCATGGCCTTAACTGATTCGCTCCGTTTTAAAGATAAACCGCTGGATCATTTAAGCGGCGGAGAACGGCAGCTGGCCGCTATTGCCCGCGCGTTGGCCCAGGAGCCGCGCCTGCTTTTGCTGGATGAACCCACCGCACATCTGGATATTACGCATCAAGTGGCGGTCATGGATCTTTTAAGGAAGCTTGTCCGGGAATTGAATCTGACGGTGGTGATGGTCTTGCATGACCTTAACCTCGCCAGTGAATATTGTGACCGGATGGCGCTCCTGCGTGCCGGGGAGATCTTTGCGGCGGGGACCCCGCAAGAGGTTGTCGATTACCGGGTGATCGAGGAAGTGTACAAGACGATTGTGGTGGTGAACAGGAATCCTGTGTCAGGCAAGCCGTATGTGCTGATTGTCCCCGACGACGAATTATGTAAAAGTCGGGGGGCGTGGGGTAAGGCCGGGAGGCTCTCTGATGGAGCTTAATGAGGCACAGGTTGAGCGTTACAGCCGGCATATCATCCTGGGCGATGTCGGCGTTGAGGGTCAGGCAAAGATCCTGGCCGGCAAGGTTCTTATCATCGGGACCGGCGGCCTGGGTGCTCCGGTCGCGTTGTATTTGGCGGCAGCCGGTGTGGGGACCATCGGGTTGGCAGACGGGGATGTGGTCGATCTTTCCAATTTGCAGCGTCAGGTCATCCATTTCACACCCGATGTGGGCCGCGCCAAAGTGCTTTCCGCCAAAGAAAAGATCGCGGCCATTAATCCTGACGTCAATGTGATCACCTATCAAACGCGGGTGGATGCTTCCAATATCGCCGGCATCATTAAGGATTACGATTTTGTTGTTGATGGGACTGATAATTTTGCCGCCAAGTTTTTGATCAACGACGCGTGCGTTCTTGGCGGTAAGCCTTTTTCGCATGGCGGGATCCTGCGTTTCGACGGACAGACGTTGACCTATGTGCCCGGCCATGCCTGTTATCGCTGCATCTTCAAGGCCCCGCCGCCGCCCGGTGCGGTGCCGACTTGCTCGCAAGCGGGGATTTTGGGTGCGGTCGCGGGGATGCTCGGGACGATCCAGGCGGCCGAAGTCCTGCGTTACCTCATCGGCCGGGGCAAGCTTCTGGTGGACAGGATATTGATCTTCAACGCCCTGGACATGAAATTCCGCGAGGTGGGATTCAAGCGGGATCCGCATTGCCCTGTATGCGGCGATCAGCCATCGATCAAGGCGTTGTCGGATGAACGATCGGCCGTGTGTGGCACAAAATTTGGAGGTTGTGGATGAGCGGTTATAAATTGCCGCCCAATTTGGGCGATGAGATCGGTGCGCTTGAAGCGTTGATCTTCAAATTCAAGGCCGGAAAGATCTCGGCGGCGGAACTTAAGACGCACCGTGTGCCTTTTGGCGTGTATGAACAGCGTGAGCCTGATACATATATGGTAAGGATCCGCTGTGCGGGGGGATCCATTGCCGTGTCCCAGCTCAAGGCGGTAGCGGCGATCGCGGCGCAATACGGCGTGGGGGATCTTCATATCACCTCCCGTCAGGAACTGCAGATCCATTATGTGAAGCTCGATGATCTGGTGACGGTCATGCGGCGTTTGAAGGAGATCGGGCTGGCCACACGCGGCGGCGGCGGGAATACCGTCAGGAATATCGTTGTCCCGGTGGACGCGGGCATTGATCCCGATGAAGTCTTTGACGTGACGCCGTATGCCCTGGCACTTACGGACCGGTTTATTGCCGAGCCGGATTCATGGAATTTACCGCGCAAATTCAAGATCTCGTTTTCAGGGTCATCGCAGGACAAAGGCTATGCAACGTTATCGGATGCGGGTTTTCTTGCGCAGATCAAGGATGGCCGCAGGGGATTTGCTGTGTATGCGGCGGGCGGCCTGGGCGGGAAGCCGGAGGCCAGCCATCTTCTGCTTGAGTTTATCGACGCGGACAAGGTGTATCCCGTGGCCAAGGCATTGAGAAATATTTTCTGGAAATACGGCAATCGTCACAACAAGCATGCGGCGCGCCTGCGGTTTTTGTGGCACACGCTTGGTGAAGAAGATTTCAGGAAGTGCTTTCACGAAGAGCTTGGCGCCATCGAAAGTGCGGGGTATCTGCCCCTTGAGATCAACGTTCCGGAGAAGGGCGGCGTGCTCCCGCAGGGGAATGTGCCGGTTGATCCCGGTGACGGGCAGGGTTTTGCCTTGTGGCAAAAGCGTTGTGTAAGGTCTCAGCCGCAGCCTGGCTTTTATGCGGTGCTGGTGCCGGTTGAGCTGGGGTTTGTGGGCTGTGCGGCCACAGCGCGCCTGGCAGAGTTTTTGGAAACGCTGGGCAGTGATGAGGTGCGCCTGACCAAAGATCAGAACTTCTTTCTCAGACATATTCCGGCGCCGGCGTTGGGCCCTCTTTATCAGGTGCTGCAAGCGGATTTCCCTGCCGTGCGCAAGCCGGCGATTTACGGCAGCCTGCTTTCGTGCGCCGGGGCGTCGACGTGTCAGCTGGGCATATGCCTCTCGCGGTCGCTCGCCAAGGCATTGTTGCGGATGTTCGATACGGCTAAACTTGACCTTGATGCGGTCGGCGGGATCAAGTTGAATATTTCCGGATGCCCGAATTCCTGCGGCCATCACCAGGCGGCAGACCTTGGTTTTGCGGGTAAAACCCTGCGCAAGGACGGACACATGCTGCCGGCGTATACAATTTTTACCGGCGCGATGATTCACGCTACGGGTACGGTATTGGCTCAGGCGCTCGGGGATGTCCCGGCCAAGGCCCTGCCGGGCGTGGTGCAAGCGTTTTTCGCGGGATACATTTCAAAGTCCGGGGAACACGCGTCGTTCCGTGCGTATATCCAGGGTGAAGGCCGGGAAGATCTGCGCCGTATCCTGGAACAACATCAGGCTGTGCCGGATTTTGAGCTGGACAAGAATTATTATTTTGACTGGGGCGCTGACAAGATATTTTCGCTTGAGGGGCGCGGGGCGGGGGAATGTTCGGCGGGTAAAGAGTTCACGGTAATTGTCAAAGACCTGCGGGGGGTGTTGTGCCCGCTTAATTTCGTCAAGACCAAGGTTGAACTTTCCAAGCTTAAAGCCGGTGATGTGCTTGAAGTTTGGCTGGACGATGGGGCGCCGATCGAGAATGTCCCGGGATCTGTCAAAGCCGAAGGCCACAATATCCTGTCCCAGGAGAAAGCTGGAACTTACTGGAAAGTGCTCATCGAAAAGAAATAGTTTTGGCAAAAATCCTTCTTGAAGTTATGATTAACAGGATGTGCACAGTGAAACGATGGTAAATATAGCCGTACATGTCATGATTGAAGCTGGCGGCATGCCTGTCTGCTCAGACAGCAGAAACAGCTTTTCTTGAAAGGTATTGAGGAAAGCTTGGTTTCTGAACTCGCATCCAGGCATGCCGCCAGCTTCTAGTACGTATTTGTTTATAACAAAGTAAAATGTTTAGCGGTTATAGAAAGTATTGACAGCACGATGAGTCAGCGAAACTTGAAAGATAAAAAATTGGCGGTTGAAACACTTCTCGCCCAGGCGGGATCTGACTGGGATAAGCGTACGGGCGCGGTGTCGGTGCCCATTTATCAGACGGCGACCTTCGGGCATCCTGAGCTTGGAAAAAGTACGGGGTTTGATTATTCCCGCTCATCCAATCCCACACGCCTTGTGCTGGAAGAGACGCTGGCACGTTTCGAAGGCGGCGTGCGCGGGTTTGCTTTTGCTTCCGGATTAGCCGCCATTGACACGATTTTCAGGCTTTTTGCACCAGGCGACAGCGTGATCGTGACCGAAGATCTTTATGGCGGTACCCATCGGCTGTTGGAGAAGGTGATTGCGCCCTACGGGGTAAGGATCATCCCTGTCGACACCTCGGATATTAACGCGGTGCACGCGGCCATGGATCCATCTGTCAAAGGGCTTTTTGTGGAATCCCTGACCAATCCGATGCTGCGTGTTGCTGATCTTCCGGCGCTGGGGAAGCTGGCCAAAGCACGCGGCCTGACATTCATTGTCGACAATACATTTTTAACGCCGCTATTTCTGAAGCCTTTTGACATGGGTGCGGATGTCACGGTTTACAGCGCTACAAAATTTCTGGGCGGGCACAATGATGTGGTGGCCGGCGCTGTTGTTGTTAAGGATCATGATATCGCCGAGAAAGTGGCCTTTTTGCAGAATGCGGTGGGCGCTGTTCTGGGTCCCCAGGACGCGTGGCTGGTGTTGCGCGGGTTAAAGACGCTTCCTTTGCGGATCCATCGGCAGGCTGAAAACGCAGTGCGGATCGCGGCCTGGCTTGCGCAGCATCCTTTGGTGAAGGCCGTGCATTATCCGGGGTTGAGCACGCATCCGGGGCATGCGCGCCTGCGTTCCATGGGTTTTGGTTTTGGCGGCATTGTGTCTTTTGAAGTGGCTGAGGGGGTTTCTGTGAAGGATCTCCTCGCGCGTGTGGGCGTATTTATTTTTGCCGAGAGCCTGGGCGGAGTTGAGTCGCTCATCACCTATCCGACGGTGCAGACCCATGCGGATATTGATCCGGCGCGGCGTGTGAGGTTCGGCATTAATGACAGGCTGGTGAGGCTTTCTATCGGTATCGAGGACGCGGCTGACCTGATCGCGGACCTGGAACAGGCATTGGAGTCAGCGCGATGAAAGACAAGGATCTTCAAGTTCATACACGGCTCGTTCATTCCGGGCAGGACCGGGACCCGTTCACCGGCGGGTCGAGTGTGCCCATTTACCAGGCCTCGACATTTGCCCAGCCTGATCCGGATCATCCCGGGGCCTACGATTACAGCCGCAGCGGCAATCCGACCCGCGAGGCGCTGGAGAAATCGATTGCGGAACTTGAGGGCGGCACCAGCGGTTTCGCGTTTGCTTCCGGCATGGCGGCAATATCTGCGGCGTTCTTTATGCTTAAGTCCGGTGACCATCTGATCGCGCCCGAGGATGTTTACGGTGGAACGTACCGGATCCTTTCGACGTTGTTAAAGCAGTGGGGACTTCAGACGACGTTTGTGGATATGACGCACCCGGAGCGTATTGCGCAGGTGGTTTTGCCTAATACCAAGGCCATTTTTGTGGAAACCCCGTCGAATCCGCTGTTAAAGATCACGGATCTTGACACAGTGGCCGCGATCGCGCGTGAACACGGCCTATTGACCATCATCGATAATACATTCCCGACGCCATTTTTGCAGCGTCCCATCGAACATGGTTTTGACATTGTAGTCCACAGTGCCACCAAATTTATCGGTGGGCATAGCGATGTGATCGCAGGTCTTGCGGTTACACGGAATGAAGAACTTGGCCGCCGGATGAAGGCCGTTCAGAATGGGGTGGGCGGCATCCTGGGACCTCAGGATTCATGGATCGTCCTGCGCGGGATCCGAACACTTGCGGTGCGCATGGAAGCCCAGCAGCGTGCTGCCCAAACCATTGCTGAGGGGTTGGCGCAATGGCCGCAAGTCCTCAAGGTGCATTATCCCGGCCTTAAGGATCATCCGGGACGGGCGATCAATGAGCGTCAGAGTGCCGGGCCGGGGGCGGTGTTGTCTTTCGAGTTGGAGGACGGGGTTGCCGCGCGCCGCGCGCTGGCTGGAGTTAAACTGTGTTTTCCGGGTGTCAGCCTCGGGGGTGTCGAAAGCATCCTGTCGTATCCCGCCAAAATGTCACATGCCGTCATGCTGCCCCAGGAACGCCATGCCCGCGGCATCTCGGATGGGCTCCTGCGCCTGTCGGCCGGCCTTGAAGATCCTCAGGATATTCTCAAGGATCTCAAGCAGGCGATCGGGGTGTGAATTTCTCTGCCTTGCGGGAAAGAATATTTTCTTGACAAAATGTATTTACATGATATATTTCCATTAACTCGATAGAGTTAGTATGGATTAAACGTAACGTATCGTTAGATCCTGTTGCCGTGACCGACTAGACATCTGGAGGTCAAGAGCGCCCTTGGTTCACTTTAAGGGGCGTTCTTGACCTTTTTCTTTTTGGGTCATGCTAACGTTCTTGCTGGGCGAGAATATATATAAATGGAGAAGGAGCATGGCAGCTCAGCAGATCAATAAGAATATCGTGAATGATGCGATCATCAAGAAAATCAGCGATGCCATTCACGGGTTAAGTTTCGGAACTGTGACGATCATCATACATAACTCAAAGATAGTCCAGATCGAGGTCTCTCAAAAGAGCCGTTTCGACGACGGCTGGACGACACAGGAAGGCGGCGGGATCTGAAAGCTGGACCAGGCCAAGACCGGGTTGGGGAAGGGTTTTGTCCTTAGCACCCAGTACGCTTTCTAATTAACTTTTCGGGGGGTGCGGCCGTGTGGGCCGCAGTCCAAGTGGCCAAGCAGCCGGAAAACAAAGGGAAAACGATCGTTGTTGTTATTCCTGATACTGGTGAACGGTATCTTTCGACCTGGTTGTTTCAAGAGGTTAAAGTATGACGGGAGTCACGGAAGCGATACTTCAGCGTGATCTGGGTATTGTTCAAACAGCATATTTCAAGATCCCGCGGGTCTTGCTTGAGAATGGTGAAACGCTTGAGTCGGTGACCATGGCGTATGAAACTTATGGTCAGCTGGATGAGGACCGGGCTAATGCTATCCTTGTTCTTCATGCCTTCTCCGGAGATGCGCATGCTGCCGGGTATCATGAAGGCGATAAGGATCCCGGCTGGTGGAATGTACTGATCGGGCCTGGCAAGGCATTTGACACCGACAAGTATTTTGTCATTTGTTCAAATGTCCTGGGGGGATGTAAAGGATCGACAGGGCCGGCAAGCATTGATCCGAAATCCGGCAAGCGCTACGCCCTTGATTTTCCGCAGATCACCATTGGTGATATGGTCGAGTGCCAAAGGCAATTGATCGATCACTTGGGTATCGGGCGGTTATTGTCGGTCGTCGGCGGATCCATGGGGGGGATGCAGGTATTGTCCTGGCTGGTGAAATATCCAGACAGGGTGCGCAGTGCGATTCCCATTGCCACGACCGCCAAACATTCGCCCCAGCAGATCGCTTTTAACGAGGCGGGTCGTCAGGCGATCATGGCTGATCCGGACTGGAGGCTGGGGAATTATTACGATGGCAACCCTCCGGCCAAGGGGTTATCCGTCGCGAGGATGATCGGACATATTACCTACATGAGTGATGTGTCCATGACGGAAAAATTCGGTCGTCAAAAGAAGACAAATCTTCCGGTGACAAAATTCCGCGCCGATTTTGAAGTGGAAGGATATTTACGTTATCGGGGTGATAGTTTTGTCCGTCGGTTCGACGCCAACTCGTATTTGTACATCACCAAGGCCATGGATTTGTTTGATGCTTTTGACGGCAAGCCGATCCAGGAGGCTTTTGGGAATGTATCAGCCAAGGTTCTGGTGATCGCGTTCAAGTCGGATTGGCTTTATCCGGCCTATCAGTCCCAGGAGATCGTTCGTGCCTGCAAGATCGCCGGGGTTGAAACCAGTTATTGTGAAGTTCATTCGACATATGGACACGACGCTTTTTTGCTGGAGGTTGATGAAGAGACCCACCTGATTGAACATTTCTTGAAGAAGGTGTTTTATGAGTATGCGGTCACAGGTGGCTATGGGGCATGAAAACATCCGGCCTGACCATCAGATCATTGCGCAGTGGGTAAGCCCTGATGCGACAGTGCTGGATCTTGGTTGCGGTAACGGCGACCTTTTATATGTTTTGATCAAACGTAAAAGTGTCCGCGGGCAAGGGCTGGAGATCAATGAGCAGGAGATTTATAGGTGCGTGGCCAAGGGGCTGAATATTTTACATGGCGACGTTGAAAAAGGTTTGTCGGATTACAAGAGCCGGTCTTTCGATTATGTGATCCTTAACCAGAGCCTGCAGCAGATCCGTTCCGTGGATGCGGTGATCAAGGATGCGTTGCGGGTCGGGAAAAAGGTCATTGTCGGGTTTCCTAATTTTGCCTATTTCAGGTCACGTGCCCAGATTTTCTTTGGCGGCAAGACTCCGGTGAACGAGTCTTTGCCGTATCAGTGGTATGAAACGCCGAATTTGCATTTTTTCAGTATTTCGGATTTCTTCGATTATTGCCGTTCGAGAAAGATCAGGATCGAACAAAAGGTTTTTTTGGATGGCGAGCGGCGGATCAGCTTCTTTCCGAATGTATTTGCACAGACCGGGTTATTTTTGATTTCATCGAATGTACGGGGTTAATCCCGCATTTTGCAATAGGCATAGATGAACGCGGGATAACCCCGGCTTTTCTGGATGATAAAAGATATGGAAGCCGACGATTTTGCAGTAGCACCATTTTGTGCGCAGAGATTCGTCGATAAAATGGTGCTACTGCAAAATCTGGGTTAATGAAAGAGGGTATATATGCGATTTGAAACGCGTGCAATTCATGATGGGCAGCAGCCGGATCCGCAGACCGGGGCAGTTATTGTTCCTGTCTACCAGACATCAACGTATCAGCAGGATGGCCTTGGTGTTCATCGAGGCTATGAGTACTCTCGAACAGGCAATCCAACCCGTACAGCCCTGGAAACGGCCATGGCATCTCTGGAAGAGGGGCGGTTTGGACTCGCGTTTGCCTCGGGTCTCGCGGCCAGTGCTGCGGTTCTTACGCTGTTTAAGAGCGGGGATCATATTGTGGTCGGGGATGATCTCTACGGCGGTTCATACCGCTTGTTTGAGAAGGTTTTTCGCAAGTTTGGGATCGATGCGACATACGCCCGGATCGACGATCCTGCTTCTTTCAAGAAGCAGATCCGCAAGAACACAAAACTGGTCTGGGTTGAAACGCCGACAAATCCTTTGTTGAAACTGGTTGATTTGAAGGCGCTCAGTGCGATCACCCAAAAAACCGGGGTTTTACTCGCGGTGGACAATACCTTTGCCAGTCCTTACTTGCAAAAACCGCTTCTTTCAGGCGCGGATATAGTGGTTCATTCAACGACAAAATATATCGCGGGGCATAGTGATATCATCGGCGGGGCGCTGGTTGTTAATGATGAGAAACTTTATCAGGAATTGAAGTTTTACCAGAATGCCACTGGAGCCATACCCGGCCCATGGGATTCCTGGCTGGTGATCCGCGGCCTGCGGACACTGTCTTTGCGGATGAGAGAGCATTCTGCCAATGCGCTCTTTTTAGCCAAATATTTAAAGGGACATCCTCGTGTAAAGAAAGTTATCTACCCAGGCCTGCCGTCGCATCCGCAGCATGATCTGGCTAAAAGGCAGATGAACGGATTTGGCGGTATTGTTTCCATTGAGCTTCACGGCGGGATCTCTGCTGTCGAGGCGTTCACAAAGGAGCTTAAGATCTTTGTTCTTGGAGAGAGTCTTGGCGGGGTTGAATCGCTGGTCACATATCCGGCAAAGATGTCCCATGGTTCTGTTTCGCGTGAGGAGAGATACCGGCGCGGGATCACGGATGAATTTCTGCGGATTTCTGTCGGGATCGAGCATAAAGATGATCTGAAAGAAGATTTAAAGAACGCCTTGGCCGCGATTCAGGGATGATATTTTTATGGCTATTAGAGTTGCGATTAATTTGATTGACATCTATTGTGAGTTATCCTATATTTACAGTCATATTTGGAGACTGAGGTATGAAGCTCACATCGCGTAGCGAATATGCATTGCTTGCTCTTCTTTATCTTGCCCGGCATGAAGCCCAGGGGCTTGTTTCGGTCGACACCATTGCCAAGGCGCAAGCCATCCCCCCGAAGTTTCTTGAGCAGATCTTGCTGACGCTCAAAAGGGCCCGCTATTTAAAAAGTTCAAAGGGGCAGCACGGGGGGTATGCTCTGGGCAAGCCTGCCGATAAGATCAGCCTGGCTGAAGTGGTGCGTTTGTTTGACGGCGCCCTGGCGCCGACAGAATCTGTCAGTGTTTATTTCTTTGAACATACTCCCATAGAGAAGGAGAAGAACTTGATCAGGGTATTTAAAGACATCAGGGATTATGTGTCCAGGAAGCTCGAGAATATATCACTCGCGGACTTGGTCTAAAGGAATATTTTCTTGGTATGTTATATGACTAATCCCATAGGAAAACGTATAAGTCTACAATTTTAGTAGGGGACGGGATCCGTGTCCCAAAATGAGGAAGGAAATCAAATGCAGATCGATGAATTGAAAATTCTTGGAGGGGTCGGGAAGAGCAGTCAACCGGATCTGGTTGAAGAGATCACGCTTAAAATGGGGGATGTGATCAGCATTGTAGGGCCGACGGGTTCAGGTAAAACAACCCTGATCGATGACATTGCCCTTTTTGCCAATAGGAATACCCCAACAAACCGACGGGTTTTGATCAACGGAGCGTTTGCTCCCGAAGAATTCATGACAGACCCATCCAAGAATCCGATCGCGTTTATTACCCAGCATACTAATTTTTTGTCCGACCTTCCGGTGAACGAGTTTCTTGAAATCCACGCGGGGATACGCCAGAGGGGTAATGCGGCGGCTGTTATTGAAGAAACGCTTGATTTTGCCAATCAGTTGACCGGAGAGCCGATCAATCCGCTTAATGGGATGACGGATTTGTCCGGCGGGCAGACCCGCGCGCTGTTGATCGCGGATGCTGTTATTATCGGCAATTCACCCATCATTTTGCTTGATGAGATCGAGAATGCCGGGATCCACCGCACCAAGGCGCTGGAATTATTGAAGAAATACGACAAGATCTTCATCTTTGTCACGCATGATCCACGCATTGCGTTACTGTCGGACTTCCGTGTTGTTATGAAGAATGGTGCGATGGTCGGGATCGTGCATTCCAATAAAGAGGAATTGGTGGTCGCCGAGGAGATCAAGAAGCTTGATGATGTTATTTTGCATTTCAGGCAATTGATCCGCAATGGCGAGCAGCTGGACGGGGACATGCTGGAAGAGAGGCTTGCAGCACTGGGCTATGCGGGTAGATGAAAACATTTAATCAAGAGGTCAGAACATGAAAGTAGTTATTTGTGCGGGACCGCCGACAACAGGAAAAACGACCGTCTTAAAGCAAGTGACGAAACGGCTGATCGCCGCTGGTTCTCAGGTCGCTTATTTAAAGATCGATGTTCAGTATGCTGTGGAAGATGAGATGTTCAAAAAGGAATTCGGGATTCCTGTCAAAAAGGTCTATTCAGGTGAATTGTGCCCTGACCATTGCAATGTGATGGTTCTGGGTGACGCCATCACGTGGGCCCAGAAGAACAATGCGGAATACTTGCTGGTCGAGACGGCCGGTTTGTGCCTGCGCTGTTCTCCCTATATTGAAGGTTCGCTCGGTATCGTTGTTCTGGAGGCCACCAGCGGCATGAATTTGCCTCGGAAGATCGGCTCGATGCTCACGTTAGCGGATGTCGCGGTCGTCACCAAGATCGATCTGATCTCTCAAGCCGAGCGTGAGGTTTTCCGGGCGAGGGTTATCAGCGCGGCGAGTGATATTTCAATCTGCGAAACCAACGCCCTCCATGGCATTGGGATCGATGCCGTGGTGAAAAAGATCCAGGCTTCATCCGAGATAGCCGATCCTTTGATATTACGGGGTAATCCGCCGGTAGGGACCTGTACGGTTTGTGTTGGTAAGAAAGAAATCGGCTGGCAGCAGCATTTTGGTGTCGTCAGGCCGCTGGAAGGCGATATTTTTTACCAGGGAGAATAAGTGAAAAGGATATATCTGGACAATAGCGCCAGTACGCGGACCGACCCCAGGGTCGTCGAGGCCATGCTGCCTTATTTTTCGGAGTTTTACGGGAATGCCTCAAGTTTGCATGGCTTTGGCCGGGAAGTAAAAGAGGTCATGGCACATTCTCGTGCCACAATTGCCGCGCTGATCGGGGCCGGACCTCAGGAAATTGTTTTTACTTCTTCCGGGACGGAATCGAATAATTTTGCGCTGAAAGGTATTGCTTTTGCCAATAGAGACAAAGGGAATCATATCATTACAACAGCGCTGGAGCATGATTCGGTGATCAGTCCCTGTGAATGGCTCAAAGGGCAGGGATTTATAGTCACTTATTTGCCCGTTGATGTCGACGGATTGATCGACATCAATGATTTGCAAAAGGCGATCAGGAAAGAAACGATCCTAGTTTCGGTCATGCAGGCCAATAACGAGATCGGCACGATTGAACCGATCCGCGAAGCGGGAAAGATCTGCCGGGCGTGCGGGATCTATTTTCATAGTGATGCCTGTCAATCGTTTGGCAGAATACCCGTTGATGTTCATGGGCCATGTTTGGATCTGCTAACGATCAATGCGCATAAGATCTATGGCCCCAAAGGAATTGGCGCCTTATTTGTCAGGGAAGGGACGAAGATCATGCCCTGGCAGCAGGGTGGCGGTCATGAAATGGGTCTGAGGTCAGCGACAGAGAATATCCCGGCGATCGTGGGCTTTGCCAAGGCCGCTGAGTTATGTGTTGAGGAGATGTCCGGCGAGGCCAAAAGAGAATTACGGTTGAGGGAAAAGATCATTGATGCCGTGCTGCATGATTATCCTTTTGCGTATTTGAACGGTCATCGGGAGCACAGGCTGCCAAACAACATCAGCTTCGGGTTCGCTGGTCTGGAGGGGGATGCCATCAGGCTTTTGCTGGAGCTTGATGAAATGGGGATCGCGGTGTCCAGCGGCTCAGCCTGTTCTGCCAATGGCGGCGGGCATAAGACCTCGCATGTTCTTTCCGCCATAGGCCTGGATCCTGTCAGGGCCCGCGGTGCGCTGAGAATTTCGCTGGGGCGTTTTAACACGGAAGACGACGTGAATGTCTTTCTTTCGAAGCTTGCACACGTTTTGGGAAGTTTGAAACCGCTAACATCCGTTTTTTAATGGAGGGGAAAAGATGCCGGAAGAATTATTGACTCAATTGCCAGGGCTGGATTGTGGTTCATGCGGACAGAGGACGTGCCGACAATTCGCGCAGGTGATCGCGAAGAATCCTAAAGATATCGTTAAGTGCGTTCACATGAATCATACTGAAACGATTGCGGTCGAAAAGGTTGATTGCAACGCTGTCTGCGGCAGTTGTTCATCGGATAAGCCGCTTGAGTCCAAGTTAAACTGGAAGGACTCTCTTGGCCGCGAATTCGATTTCATTCTGGATACTTTTCCCAATGAGGCGGGCCCGAGAGAAACGATCATCCCCCATAATCCTGCCCGGACCAAAGAGCTGGGGTTGAAGCCGGGGGATATCATTATCGGCAGGCCATTGGGCATGTCATGCGGCTGTCCTATTACACATTGCGGTGTCGTGGTCAATGCTGATTATGTGAACGGGGTCATTGTTTGGTGTGTCACCGGGCCTTTGAATTCGCGCGCCAAAGAACATAAGGATGTCGGGTATTATTCTGCGGAAGCTTATGATGGATTGGTCAGGGCGACGAACAAAGAGCTGAAGATCGGGATGCGCTATTGGTTTTTGCCGCATCGGTGCATGCTTCAGTGGCGTCATAGCGGGCTTATTAATTTTATCAATAAAAGAAAAGATTTCACGCAGATCAGGATCGAGGGGCTGTTTATCGGATGAAATTTTATGTTCAAGAGCACAAACGACATTACTTGGTGACATTGGATGGTTTGAGGTGATCGACAAGAAAAATAAACTTGACAATTACAACAGGCGTGGTATATTTCTACTATTCCTACAAGGATAGTCGAGATTAATCAAATCACGGCGCGGCATTTTTGGTGTTCAAGGTGTAACAAATAGGCAGGCTGACCAGACATCTGGAGGCCCAAAATATTTCCGGCAAACCCGGATTTATTTTGGGCTTTTTTATTTGAAGAAAACAAAGGAAAGGAAAAAGGTATGAGTGCTAAATCAAAGGAAGTAAATCGAGGTGGCCAGTCTTATGGCCTGAAGTCCGCCACACTGACACCATTGGAAACGCTGGGCCAGTCGATTGCCAATATCGCGCCCACAGCGACACCTACCATTGTTATCCCCTTGGTGTTTGCTTTGTCGGGTGGGGCCACCTGGCTGGCGTATTTGTTTGCCACGGTGAGCATCTTGCTGGTGGCGTCAAGTATTAACCAGTTTGCGCGGCGCTCGGCATCTCCAGGTTCGTTCTACTCTTACGCGATCACAGGCCTTGGGCCGTTCTGGGGTTCAGTGACCGGTTGGGCGCTTTTGATCGCCTATATTGGCTGCGCTTCTGCGGTGACATCTGGATTTTCGAACTATGCCAATGTCTTCCTTAGTAGTGTATTCGGATTTAAGGTTCCGGCGGCCATTCTGATCGCTGCCAGCGTTTTGATCGCCTGGTATATCGCCTATAAGGATATTAAGCTTTCAACGCGCGTATCTCTCGCGTTGGAGTTCTTTTCAGTATCCCTTATTGTCCTTCTGGTTGGCGTGACACTTTATCGCTATGGATGGCAGTTGGACTGGGATCAGCTGACACTCAAGGGGGCGGGTCTCGACGGGCTGCGCGGCGGCTTGGTTCTTGCGATCTTCAGTTTTGTCGGATTTGAGAGTGCCGCGGCGCTTGGTTCAGAAGCTAAAGATCCGTTGCGCAGTATCCCGAAGGCGATTGTGCGCAGTGCTTTGATCGTTGGTGCACTCTTCGTTGTTTCTTCTTATGCTCAAGTGGTTGGATTTCAGGGACATGCCGAGACGCTGGATAAAAGCACCGCTCCTTTGAGCGTTCTGGCTGACCGGGCCGGCCTTTCTTCTATCGGCTTGCTGATCGATATCGGCGCGATCATCAGTTTCTTTGCGTGCGTCCTGGCAAGCATCAATGCTGGAGCGCGTGTATTGTTTTTAATGAGCCGCCACGGGTTGTTCCATGCTGCCGCCGGGGATGCGCACCATAAAAATGAAACACCGCATATCGCCGTCACGATCTCCTCCATTCTGGCAGTTATTCCAGCGGTGATCCTTTCGCTCAATGGAACAGGCGATTTTGATATCTACGGCTGGGTGGGGACGATCGCGACACTCGGGTTTATCGTTACCTACATCATTATATCTATTGCGGCACCGGTTTATCTCAAACATCGTGGTGAGTTGAAAGTTCAACATCTGGTGATCTCGGGGTTGGCTGTTTTTACGTTAGGGTTGGCCATTCTGGGGAATATTTATCCCGTTCCTCCGGCGCCGTATAACATATTGCCGTATATTTTCCTGGGGATCTGGCTGGCCGGCGTGGCCTGGATTGCCATTATTCATAAGTTTCAGCCTAACGTGGTTGAGGATATTCGTAAGGATTCCCTTGCGATCAATGCGCGATTTGGGGAAGGGATATAACCCGTAGAAAGTTAGAAAAAGGTCGTTAAGAAACATCAACGCGTCGGTGGTGCATCTGGCAACGGTTACGCACGGACAGTTACGTGAAGTTGCGCAGCGGTTGGCTGCGGGAAAGCAGAAATGGTTTATAAGGATATCCTGGAGTCGATCGGGCACACGCCGATCGTCGAAGTTAAAAGTTTTGACGTTGGGGTGTGCCGCCTTTTTCTCAAGCTTGAAAATTTGAATCCGTCAGGAGCCATCAAGGACAGGATCGGCCTGTCCATGATCGAGGCTGCAGAGCGGGAAGGGAAGATCAAGAAAGGGTATACGCTCATCGAAGCGACAGCCGGGAACACGGGGCTTGGCCTTGCCTTGGTCGCGGCCAGGAAGGGGTACCGGCTTTTGTTGGTGATCCCCGACAAGATGAGTCAGGAAAAGATCGCGTGCCTGAAAGCCATGGGTGCCGAGATCGTCATGACGCGTTCCGACGTGGAGAAGGGGCATCCGGAGTATTATCAGGATTATGCGCTGAGACTTTCCCGGGAGATCCCCCATTCGTTCTTTGTCGACCAGTTCAACAATCCGGCTAATCCGTTGGCCCACAGCACCACGACAGGGCCCGAGATCTGGGAACAGATGGGGCATCAGGTTGATGCCATATCTGTGGGTGTCGGTTCAGCTGGGACGATCAGGGGGTTAACCGATTATTTTAAGAAAGTGCACCCGAGGGTAGAGTTTATTCTGGCTGACCCTGAAGGTTCGATACTGGTTGATCACGTCAAGACCGGCAAGTTTGGTGCCGCCGGCAGTTGGCGCATCGAAGGGATAGGTGAAGATTTTATTCCTTCTCAGGCAGATTTTTCTTTGGTCAGGGCGGCGTATTCAATTTCGGATAAAGAGTCCTTTGGGATATTGAGGGATCTGTTGAGAAAAGAAGGGATTTTGGCTGGTTCGTCGACAGGGGTTCTTATCGGCGCAGCGATACGCTATGCCAAAGAACAGACTGTTCCCAAGAATATTGTGACCTTTGTCTGCGACAGCGGGAACAAGTATCTCTCCAAGGTGTATAACGACCATTGGCTGCTGGAGCAGGGATTGCTGGACAGAAAAGAAGAGGGAGATTTGCGGGATATTATTACCCGGACGTACAGTTCAAATAGTGTCGTTTCTGTCCAGCTGCAGGATTCGATTGGGACGGCGTATTCCAGAATGAAATTATATGATATTTCCCAGCTTCCTGTGATTGAAAATGGGAAAGTGATCGGCATCATTGATGAGTCAGACGTCCTTTTGGCATTGGAAGATCTGGATACGCATAAGTTTGAGGAGAAAGTTTCAAAATTCATGACGGAAGACCTGGAGATTCTCGAACCCAAAGATGACCTGAAAAGCCTGGTGGCGATCTTGAAAATAGGTTACACCGCGATCATTCAGGATAAGGAAAGGTTTTATGGTGTCGTCACAAGGATCGATTTGTTGAATTACCTGAAGAGGAAAAGAGATGTGTAACGCATAGAACTTTAGGAACAGGTCTTACCAGATAACTGGAAGTCCAAAATATTCTGGAATGATTCCGGAGTATTTTGGGCTTCATAATTTTAAAAGGAGTGGCTATGTATCGGGATGCAAAGAAAAACCATGGATTTAAGGTTATCGCCACCGCACTTATTGCAGCGATGTTGAGCGCCATACCGGTGCAGTCCGGTTATGCGCAGGTGGCTCTGCCGTTGCCGGTTCCCGGCGTACGACTGCATCCGACGGGCGCTTTTAATCCTGTCCAGATCGTGGGGTTGAAAGTGGATCGGCAAGATCCGTTCCATTTTTATTTTGTCATGGACAAGGGAGATGCCGCCCTTGGCGATGATCGAAAGAAGGGTGAATATCGAAAGTTGATCAAACATTTTCTGGCAGCGCTGACGATCCCCAACAAGGATGTGTGGGTCAATCTGTCACCTTATGAAGCGCAGCGTATCATCGGTGACAATTTCGCGAAAACCGCTACCGGGCAGGAATTGTTGGGGCAAGACTATGTGCTTAAACAGTTCACCGCCTCATTGATGTATCCCGAGGAAGATGTGGGCCGAGGCTTTTGGCAGAAGGTTTATGCTCAGGCCTATGACAAGCTGGGGACGACCGATATTCCGGTTGATACCTTTAACAAGATCTGGATCAGGGCTGATGCGGCAGAAGTTTATGAGAAAGATGGAGCCGCATTCCTTGTCAAAAGCCATTTGAAAGTCATGCTGGAAAGCGATTATGTAGCCATGTCCCATCAGAAGGACATGGCGGAATCCTCGGCTCCCGCCGGGGACGTAGCCATGTCCCATCAGAAGGACATGGCGGAATCCTCGGCTCCCGCGGAAACCAGGGAATTTACGGTCAATGCTGTCCGTGAGATCATTATCCCGATCATTGAGAAGGAAGTGAACGAAGGGGAGAACTTTGCGCCGCTGCGTCAGATTTACACGGCCATGATCCTGGCAACATGGTTCAAGAAGACCCTCAAGGAAAGTCTTTTGAGCCAGGTGTATTCAGACAAGAACAAAGTCGCCGGTGTCGAGGCGAATGATCCGAAATCCAAAGAAAAGATTTATGAGAGGTACCTGGAAGCCTTTAAAGTCGGGGTGTTCAACTATATCAAGGACGAGGCAGACCCGTTAACCCATGAGACGGCGCCGAGAAAGTATTTCTCCGGCGGTATGGCGGGTGTGGCCCCGGAAATTATATCGGACGCGAGTCAGGGAGCAGGGAATGAATTTCTCTCCAAGCCTGGGCGCGAGATCGTTGATACCGATTTGGTCAGGGCGATCGAAAGGACACATGCTGATCTTGTGGCCCGGCGTGAGGATCTAAACCATGAAACAGTGCGGGCTGTGGAACAGTTGACAGCGCAAGTTCATTCTCAGGGGGCCGAAGGCAGGTTTGACGGGGTCAGTTATGCGGCCAGGGTATCGGCGGTCGATAATTTGATCCAAATGGCCCAGGAGTTCTTGGAAGTTTCTTCCGGGAAAAAAGAAGTCATTTTTTATATACCCGAGGATGCGCCAGCGGACAGTTTATTTGTGCACTATGCCGCCCGGAATTCAACCGAGGTGATTATTGTCAGGAGTTTGGACGCGTTGCAGGGTGCCTTATCATACCAAACGGCGATTGTGTTTTTCCCATTTTCAAAATCGGAACGTTTTCAGGAAGTGTCCCGGATGGCAGGGGAAAAAAGCCCTCAAACGCTCCTGGCGTTCAGCGATGCTCGTCTTGAGCCGGATCCATTGATCTCCGGAAATGGCAGCCAGAACAAGAATGAAGCCCCTAAGGGGGTGATCGTGGTGTCCGAAGAGGTGCTTTCAGACAGGCTGCGCGAACATCGCGATAGCCGCCAGGTAGCGCCGATGCACCCCAAAGAAGCCTGGCATCGGCTGGATGCGCTTAAAAAGGAGTATGTTGCGCCGGGAATCGCAGGGGTGCAAAAGGAGGCGGTTCAGCCGCCCATGGAAATCGCGCTGCCTGATGTTGTGGCTGTTGTATCGGCAACGGCGGCCGTAACGACAACACTGACAGCATCCGGAAGACTGGAAAACACCGACAGTATTTTTGTGACAGCGCCGGATCGTGAGGTGCTTTCTTCGAATGGAAAGAATCCGTCTTCCGGCATCCCGTATCCGCAGGATGCTGATCGTGAGACAGCGTTCAAAAATTATCTCGCGCGTCTTCAGGATGCGTCGTTGGATATTAATAAAAAGGTAGAGTTGGCCATTGCTTTTCTTGAAACACAATGGCTGAGCGGCAATGAACAGGCGCGTCGGGAATATAGAGGCGTCAATTCCGTCTCCGGGGTGTCGGGTATGGCGGACGTGCTCAGGTATCTCTTCTTGCGTAATAAAGATATTCTTAATCCCAATATTGTGTTGATCCGTTCGGCGTATGGCGGTACCGATGCGAATCTGGAGTTTTATAGAAAATACGGTTTGGATGTCCGTTATGTGACGGATCCAGATAAAGAGCTGGTAGGTGTTTCTGACCGCAGCCGTCCCGGCGTTCTTGACGAGAACACGGTGGCCGTTATTTTTGAATCGCCCAATAATCCTCCGCTTAAAGTTTGGGATATTGAAAAAATTGTCAGGACCGTCAAAGCCAACGCGCCGCGGGCCTTGACCATCTTTGATGGCGCTTTTGCCACCCCGGCGGGACAGCAGCCGCTCAAGTTCGGTGTGGATATTGTTATTCAGGTCGTGACCAAGATGCTGGGCACCGGCAATGCGTTTGGGACAGTGGCCGTCGCCAAGAAGGAGATTGCCGCGGATCTGGAGTATGTGCGCTCGGCGCAGATACATGAGGATGATGCCAGGAATATTTTTGAATACGGGGTATCGACGTTCTTTGAGCGGTACCGGACATCTTTGGATAATACCCGCAATCTGGTCAAGTGGTTAAAACAGCAACAGGATGTTGTATCGTCGCTCAGTTATCCGGGGGATCCGGACCATCCGCAGTTTGATATTACCTTAAGGCAGGCGGAGGGGGAGAACTACGGGAACATGATCAAGTTTACGATTAAAGACGGCCTGGAGTCGGCCAAACTGTTTATCAAGATCCTGACGTTCCTGCGTGTGCCAAAGCATTCTGTCAGCCTTGGTGAGGCCAGGACCCAGGTCCAGCTGCCTCTGGCGGGAGTCGCTTCTACAATGCCGGAAGAAGCCAAGCAGAAACTCCCGTCGATGGGCATGAATGTTGCGGATGTCCGTATTTCCGTCGGCATCGAAGATTCAAAGGATATCATCAATGATTTCGACACGGCCTTGCGCCTGCTGAGATTGTTTAAAGGCAGGGAAGGTTCTTTTCCGTTGGCCGAGCTGAGAAAGTATTTGATGCATCCTGTTGTACAGCCTGACGGCATGACCGTCGAGCACGTCGGACGTCTTTTCCCTGAAGTTGGTGAAGACGAGGGTTCAGGAGAATTCCTGGCAGAACCCAAGATCGAGAAAGCTATTGGGGACCTTGAGCGGGCAGCAACGTCATGGCCGCTGGGTATTAAATCTGTGTTGAATTTTGGCAAGTCGAAAAAACGTCTGGACGATACGCTGTTGTCTCTTCGGATCATTCATGAGGCAACGCGCCTGGACCGGTATTCCCCGAAAACGCTGGCGGTTATTTCGAATGTGTTTTGGGGGCCGTTGAGCGGAAATTTGTACGCGGTGACACCCGGTGCCGGCAGGTCCAATGCGGATGTGGTGCAGGATGCGGATGTTCTCGCCGAGATATTCAAGGCGCCGTTGGAAGCCGGGAAGCCGTCAAAGGAGAGATCGTCGCCCGTCGTCAAGGGGTTGTACGGCGGTTATGGCCGTTTGGGCAATCCGGATGCCCGTTCGGCGGAATATACGGTTGCTTCCATAGAGGCGGGCGTACTGCCCGGGGTGAATCAGGATGTGCAAGGGGTTTCCGTTCCAACGTTTGAAGCGGCGTTTGATATCCTTGGGGAAAGTGTTGCTTTTCAGGATGAAAGCACCAGGAAGTCCGGTCCGGTGCGTATTGCCGTGATCGCGCAACAAGGCTCTGCGGTGGATGAGAGGGCCAGAAAGTTTAAGAATATTTATGAAGGATTATTTTTGTTAAAAGGAGAGCGCCGCGTTGAGTTTTCCGTGATTACGCCCGATGCCGAGGGCCGTAATTTTCTCGAGAGGATCCATCGCGATACGGATTTTGTTCTTGTTGACGAGTTTCTCGACAAGCCGGATGGAAAAACACGCCTGTTCCGGGCGATCAGGGCCAAGGCGGGGCATAGCTGTCTTGCGGTGGTTAATTCTCGCGGATTTATAGAGGGCTTTCATCCGATCAAATCAAAGGATGCTGATATTGTTTTGGACAGATTCAACAATCCTTACGGAAAGAATGTGGCTGCTGTTATTGTTGCTCCCAGAGAGGCGTGGGCGACAAAGTTATTTGGCCGGCGCACGTTTACATCCATCGCGACGCGGGCGCCGTTGCTGTCGGCATTATCGGTTATTTATCGGGGGCATTCTGCGCCTGATTCGGCGGAGTTGGTTAATGGCGGTATTGACCTTAGGGATGAGTATTTGCGTATTAAGGTTGATGGCGGGGGGATGCCGCTGCCGTTGCAATTACAGGATCCAGCGATGATCAATATTCAAGGTCTGGAGCCGGTTATCAGGAATATTGCGCCGATGACACCGATAAATATGCCGATATTATCTGAATTAACAACAGCGTCGGCATTATCAGCGGGTTAAATGCCGCTGCCCAGGTCGAAGTCATCGGGATTTGATCCATTCCCATAGACTTTTGCCCAGGCCTTTTCGTAGGCCGCTTTGTAGATTTGCTGTGTTGCCGCGAATTGCTCATGGCTCATTTTAGGGAACAAGGCGGCTGGGCAGATCACAAAGGAGTCCAAGGAGGGATCGGATGTGAAGTTGTCAGATTTTTGGTGGAAGTATCTATCGATTCGCGACATGCGGTTCACCTTTAAATTGAATATGTTGGCACTTTAGATGCGGCTTCAATCTTCTTGGCCAGATCCGCAAAGGTAATGTTGTCGACAATGTTTGACGTTGCCTGAAACACGTCCCTCCAGATGGGGCGGAATGCGCATTGATGAAGATCGCCGCAGTCGGAGTAGCCTTCATTGATGCAGGCGATGGGTTCGAGCGGCCCATCGACGAAGCGAATGACCTGACCTAGCGTGATCTGCTGAGGGGGTCTGGATAACTGGTATCCTCCAATTTTTCCTCGACGGCTTTCGATAAAGCCGCCTTTCTTTAATTCCAGTAATACCTGTTCCAGGAACTTGCCCGGGGCATCAATGCGTTTGGCGATCTCCTGAATCGTCGCCAACCCTTCATCGTAATGCACGGACATGTCCAGAACTGCTTTTAACGCGTAATCACCTTTGTGTGTTATTTTCATATGTTACACTATAATCTCTATTGATTTAATATAGTATATATTTTCTTATCGGATTTGTCAAGTGAGGATTTCTGGATTTATTTTCTTAGAACGATTAATAATCTACTTCTCCTAGTGGAGATATAGCATATAAAGTATTGAAAATAAACAACTTACGACAAATATTCCTTGACATCATGGCTGTTGTTCGTTAATATTCTAATATGTCGGTGAAACAAAATAGTCATGAACGCTATATGTTTATCACCGAAAAAAATTCTTACCATACCAGTGGTAGATAAAAGGAGAAGGAAGATGAAATCGGAAATGAAAATGAATCAGATGATGACAATGGGGCGCAACATGATGGGCATGCCCAGCATGGCGCCGTCAGGGATGCCCATGGGAACGATGGACATGATGATGATCCCGCGCTGCATGTTCAAGATGGAAAAGATGAAGGACGGCATGAAGATCATGTGCATGGCTTCCGATGAGATGGCGGCCTCCATGATGCAGAATCTTGGCACGATGCTGAACGGCGGCATGGTCAGTTTTCAGATGATGATGAATGGCATGACCATGATGACCTGCAATATGATGATGGGTATGTGCAAGATGGAAATGACCAAGGACGGAATGTGCATGATGTGCACCAGCGGCGACATGATGTGCGCCAAGATGATCCAGGATTGCTGCACATGTATGATGACCATGATGGAATCCGGTTGCACCTGCTGCATGATGATGAACAATACGCCTGTTTGCTGTGGTTCGTCGAAGTAATAGCGTGTTAATTTTATGATAAAAGAGCCCGTCTGAAAATGGCGGGCTCTTTTTTAACATGTAAAAAATTCTTGACAAGTTGTTGCGGCGTGTTATAGTTCTACCATTCCTACTGGAATAGTAGTGATTAGCGATTCCTCAAGGAAAGCTAAGACAAAGATTGTTCCTGGAGAGTAGTAAGAGGGTAAGTTTTTTGGTTATAGTGAGTTTCGATCGTCCAGAATAGACAGGCGTACCAGATATCTGGAAGCCCAAGATATTCCCGGAAAGACCGGGTGTGTTTTGGGCTTTTTTATTTTACACACACAAAGAGGAAAGGAAAAAGAGTATGAGTGCTAAAGCAAGATCGCAACAAGAAGTGAATCGCGGGGGACATTCCTATGGGCTGAAGTCCGCGACCTTAAGCCCGCTGGAAACGCTGGGACAATCGATCGCCAATATTGCTCCCACGGCGACGCCAACCGTGGTTATTCCCCTGGTGTTTGCGGTGTCTGGCGCGAGCACATGGCTGGCATACCTGATCGCCACGGTCAGCATTTTGCTGGTGGCCTCCAGTATCAATCAATTTGCCCGGCGTTCCGCGTCACCCGGGTCCTTCTACTCTTATATTATTACCGGGCTGGGGCCGTTCTGGGGTTCTGTGACAGGCTGGGCGCTTCTCATTGCCTATATCGGCTGTGCTTCCGCGGTAACAAGCGGTTTCTCCAATTATTCCAACGTGTTTTTAAAGAGCGTGTTCGGTTTTCAGATCCCGGCGGTCCTGTTGATCGGACTGAGCGTGCTGGCGGCCTGGTATGTGGCGTATAAAGACATCAAACTTTCAGCGCGTTTGTCGCTGGGGCTTGAATTCGCTTCGGTGTCTTTAATTCTTCTGCTCGTGGGGGTGACATTGTACCGCCATGGATTCAATCTGGACTGGGATCAGCTGACACTGAAGGGAACCAGCCTGGACGCCTTGCGCGGCGGTCTGGTGCTGGCTATTTTCAGTTTTGTCGGTTTTGAAAGCGCGGCCACCCTCGGATCAGAAGCCAGGGAGCCGTTGCACAGTATCCCCAGGGCCATTGTTCGCAGTGCCTTGATCGTGGGGGCCTTGTTCGTGGTTTCTTCGTATGCCCAGGTGGTTGGTTTCCAGGGGCACACCGAAACGCTGGATAAAAGTACCGCACCGCTCAATGTCCTGGCGGATCGGGCCGGACTTTCGGCCATCGGGCTGTTCATTGATATTGGTGCTGTGATCAGTTTCTTTGCCTGTGTTCTGGCGAGCATCAATGCAGGAGCACGTGTACTTTTCCTGATGGGCCGTCACGGCATATTCCATGCTTCCGCCGGGGACGCGCATCACAAGAATGAAACGCCGCATATCGCTGTCACGATCGCGTCAGTATTGGCCTTCGTTCCTGCGGCGATCCTGTCGCTGCGCGGTGTGGGTGATTTTGATATTTACGGCTGGGTCGGCACTATCGCCACACTCGGCTTTATTGTGACCTACATCATCATTTCGATCGCGGCGCCGGTTTATCTCAAGCGCCGTGGCGAGTTGAAAGCCCAGCATATTCTCACGTCAGCCGTAGCAGTCATCGCGCTGGGCCTGGCGATCCTGGGGAATATTTATCCTGTACCGCCGGCGCCGTACAACCTGCTGCCGTATATTTTCCTCGGCCTTTGGGTGGCGGGAGTTGCATGGATCACGATCATTCATGCGTTCAGGCCGCATGTTGTCGAAGGTATTCGCCAGGATTCTCTCGCTATTAATGCGCGGTTTAATGGATAACCTTGAATCGGCATTAGAGCGGGGACATGTCCCCGAAATCCCAAAATCCGAAATCGGAAAGGTTTATATGACTCGTGGATCAGCCAATGGAAAACCAGCGCTGGTTCAGCGTGATCGGCATCACCTGATCCATCCTCAGCATCATCCCAGCGAACACCAGGATCCGCATATCTGGGTTTCCGGCAAGGGTGTGACGCTGACGAATATAGAGGGAAAGTCGTATCTCGACGGACTGAGCGGCATGTGGAATGTCTATGCAGGCCATGGCCGTCCGGAATTGGTCAAGGCCGCCGCCGCCCAGCTGAAAACACTGGCGTTTGCCACAGCGTATGCGGGGTCAACGAATCTGCAGGCCATTGAACTTGCCAGGACGTTGAAGAAGCTGGTGTACGGCAACATAGAAGCGTTTTATTTCACGCTTGGGGGGTCGGATGCGACGGATACTTCCATACGGACCGCCCGGTTTTACTGGGGGGCCAAAGGCCGTCCTCAAAAACTCAAGATCATCGCGCGGCAATTGAGTTATCACGGTTCCACGGTGGGAGCCGCTTCAGCGACAGGCGTGGATGAGTTTTCCCAGGGGTTTGGACCGAGGCTGCCCGGGTTTTTGCATATCGATTCGCCCAATCCGTATCGTTTCACGACGTCAAGGAAGGATGTTTCTCCCGGCGTGGCGGCAGCGGATCTCTTAGAGGAGCTTATCCTGCGCGAAGGACCTGAAACGGTGGCGGCGTTCATTGCCGAGCCGGTGCAAGGCGGCGGCGGCGGCGTCCTTGTCCCGCCGGATGATTATTTTCCGCGCATCAGGGAAATTTGTGATCGTTATGATGTCCTTTTGATCAGCGATGAAGTCATTACCGGGTTTGGCCGTACGGGCCGCTGGTTCGCGCTGGAGCATTGGGGGGTACAGCCGGATATTGTCCAATTTGCCAAAGGGATCACCAGCGGCTATTTTCCGCTGGGTGGAATCGGGGTATCCAAAGCGATCAAGGAAACGCTCGACACGGTGGAATCCGGGAAACGCTGGTGGCATGGTTATACGGCTTCCGCGCATCCGGTGGGCTGTGCGGTGGCATTGGCTAATTTGGCTATTATTCAGAAAGAAGGCCTCGTCAAGAGATCGGCGCGTCTGGGGGCCAGGCTGCTTAAAGGCCTGCGCGGTTTGCAGGAGCATCCGCATGTGGGAGACGTTCGCGGCTTGGGGCTGCTTGTTGGGATCGAGCTGGTCGCTGATAAAAAGACCAAGGCGCGTTTTCCCGCGGAACGTGCCATCGGCAAGCGCCTGCGCCAGGAGTTGTTCGCACGCGGCCTTTATACGCGTGTGCTGGATGAGGTGATCTGTCTGGCGCCGCCGTTGGTGATCAGTGAAAAAGAAATCGATCGTATGGTCCGGATCGTTACCGAAGCGGTGACGGCGGTGGTGGGTTCCGGGAAATAAGGGCGGGCCTTAGGGGCTGCGCCGGTATGGGAAAGGGGATTTTATGGCACGCATTGCACAAGTTGCTTACGAGGACGCATCGTCCGAGATCCGGGCGGAATATAACAAGATCGTCGAAGAACACGGGGTCGTCACCAACATGAAAGCCACGCTGCTGCATTCGCCGGCAGCGTTGCGGGCGGTGCTGGAGTGGTATACCCTCTACGCCAAGGTTAAACCGGTCCTGGGTGAGCGGCGTACCATCCTTTTTTGCGACGCCATTTCACGGGAGAACGCGTGCACGCTTTGTGCGACGTTCATGAACCGGGCGATCGTCAAGGGGGGGGAGGACCCGCGTGCCCTGAAACTGGACGAGCGCGATCAGGCCGTCATCGCCTTTGGACGCCAGCTTGCCGCCGATCCTAACCGTGTCACCGATACGCTTTTCAAGAAATTGCAGGAATTTCTGACGCCGGCGCAGATCGTCGAGCTCACGGTCTTTGGCGCGCTCATGATCGTTAACAATGTTTTTAACAGTGCCCTGCAGGTGGACCTTGATACGTCGCTGGAAGCCTATCAGATCCAGCCTGAGGTCGCTTTTGCCGGTTCATCGCACTATACCAAGGGGGAGAAAATATGAGCGAAAGAAAATTGCATTTTGACACATTGCAGGTCCATGCGGGGCAGGTGCCTGATCCGACAACGGGCGCCAGGGCGGTTCCCATCTACCAGACAACATCGTTTGTGTTCAAGAATTTCGAACAGGCACGTTTGATAAGCTCGGTGGAGGAGTTCGGTTTCGATTACAGCCGGATCACCAACCCGACCTGCGAAGTCCTGGAAAACCGCATCGCAGCCCTGGAAGGCGGTTCTGGGGCACTGGCACTGGCGTCGGGGTCTGCAGCCACGGCGTATTCGATTTTGAATATCACGCATACTGGCGACGAGATCGTTGCGGCCAAAACGCTTTATGGCGGGAGCTTCAATTTATTCGTGAATACCTTGCCCAAACATGGTGTTAAAACCCGGCTGGTGGACCCCAGCGATCCTGAGAATTTCAGAAAAGCAATCAATGAAAAGACGCGCGCCATTTTCATCGAAACCATCGGGAATCCGGACATCAACATCATTGATTTCGAGAAAGTAGCCCGCATTGCGCAGGAGAACGGCATCCCGTTGATCGTGGATAACACGTTCGGGACGCCCTATCTTTTCCGGCCTTTCGATTACGGTGCCAACATCATTGTCCATTCGGCCACGAAGTATATCGGCGGCCACGGAACCAGCATCGGCGGGCTGATCGTTGACGGCGGGAATTTTGACTGGTCCAAGAGCGGCAAGTTCCCGGATTTCACGACACCCGATCCTGCGTACAGCGGGTTTGTGCACTGGGATCGTTGGGGCAATTATCCCGGGGCGGGGAATATCGCCTACATCATCAAGGTGCGCTTGCATTACCTGCGCGATTTTGGCGCGTGCATGAGCCCCTTTAACGCGTTCTTGTTCCTCCAGGGACTGGAAACGCTTTCGTTCCGGCTGGAGCGTCAGGTGGCGAGCGCCCAGCGTATCGCGGCATATCTGGCCGCACATCCTGAGGTTGAATGGGTCAATTATCCGGGCTTGAAGACCAGTCCCTATCATGCTTTAGCCAAGAAGTATCTTCCCAAAGGCCCAGGGGCGATCCTGGCTTTTGGCGTCAAGGGAGGCCTGGCGCGCGCGAAAAAATTCATCGAAAGCCTGAAGATCTTTTCATTTCTCGCCAACGTGGGCGATTCCAAGTCGCTGGTGGTGCATCCGGCCACGGTCACGCACGGCCAGCTCACCGAGGCCGAACAGCGCCTGGCGGGGGTGAAGCCTGAGCAGATCAGGTTTTCCGTCGGGACAGAAAACATCGATGATCTTCTTTGGGATATCGGACAGGCTTTTGAGAAGTCATCAGGGAAAGATGCGTGAGCTGGAATGGAAATCAAGAGGATACGCATCCTGACCCTTCACGGCTTGCATTTGCGGGAAGCGGCGCGGATTGTGACCATTGCCAAAAAGTTCAGTTCCAAGATCCAGCTTTGGCATAATGCATCCAAGGCCGATACGCGTTCGATCCTGGATGTCCTGGCGCTGGCGGTGCCGCAGCATTCGGAAGTGACGCTGGTCATTGATGGGCCGGATGAAAAAGAGGCGATGCGCGAGTTAGCCCATACCTTTGAGGATGGCGGAGGGATATGAGGACCTGATCAGGTCAAATGGAATAGGTGGGCATGCGATCCACGGCTTCAATCTGTCTGGCCAGATCTTCGAATGTGATGTGGTCCACAATATCGGAGGTTGCCTTGAATACTTTTTGCCAGACGGGGCGGAAGACACATTTATGCAGGTCGTTGCAATCGGAATAGCCTTTGTTGACGCAGGCAATGGGTTCAAGCGGACCGTCGACAAAACGGATGACTTCTCCAAGGGTGATGCTTTGGGGGGGCTTGGACAGCATGTATCCGCCGATCTTGCCCCTGCGGCTTTCGATAAAACCGCCTCTTTTCAATTCCAGCAAAACCTGTTCGAGAAATTTAGAGGGCGCATCAATTCGCTTGGCAATGGCTTGAATGGTGACGACCCCTTCGTCATAGTGAATGGCCAGATCCAGGACTGCTTTCAGGGCGTAATCGCCTTTATGCGTGATTTTCATTTCAAATCCTATTATCTCTATTAGTTTAATATAACATATATTATATTTTTTAAATGTCAAGCGCGCATCCTGGTGAGAGGGCACGTTCTTGGCATGAATAAACCCAGATTTTGCAGTAGCGCAATTTTATCGACGCATCCATGCGCACAAAATTGTGCGGATGCAAAATCGTCGGCTTCCAGATCTTTTATCATCCAGAAAAGCCGGGGTTATCCCGCATTCACCTGTTCCTATTGCAAAATGCGGGATAAATATAAGGTTCGGATGGTGGCGTAAAATGCGCGGCATGGGGATTGACAGACAGGGTTCAGCCCTATATCTTATAGGATAAAGAAACTGTCTGCGTATCAAGTTGATGCTTGGGGATCAATATGATCAGGAGGTCATGAACATGAAGAAGGATCTGAGGGAAAAATTTACTTCATATAAGGGCGGGAAGTCTATCAAGGGCACTGAAACGGAAAAGAATCTGTTGAAGGCGTTCGCCGGTGAGTCACAGGCGCGTAACAGGTACGATATGTTTGCCGGGGCCGCCAAAGAAGAAGGTTTTGACCAGATCGCCGCACTATTCAGGGAAACGGCGCATAATGAAGAGCATCATGCCCAGATTTTTTTTGCCTTCCTGGAAGGCGAGGCGGTGGAGATCGTTGCGGGGTATCCGGCGGGGGCTGTGGCCGGCACGTATGATAATCTTGTGGCGGCGGCCGACGGGGAACATGAAGAATTTGCCGAACTTTATCCGCATTTCGCGGATGTCGCCGATAAAGAGGGTTTTCAGAAAATCGCCAATCAGTTTCGGATGGTGGCCAGGATAGAAAAAGAACATGAGGCGCGTTTCAGGAAGCTTGCCGCCAATGTGAAGGAACACAAGGTTTTTGTGAAAGAAGAGGAAACGGCGTGGATCTGCCGTGAGTGCGGGTATATCCATACGGGCAAACAGGCGCCCAAAGCCTGTCCCACCTGTCAGAACCCGCAGTCCGTTTTTGAACTCAGGGCAGAGAATTATTGAACAGGCACGGCGGGGGAGAACATGGATCATTCACGAAAAGCAAATGAACAGCGTCAGGAATCGCGTGTCGGGCTTGAACTGCCGGCGCAGATCAGCGTCGGATCGCAATTGACCATCCAGGGCAAGCTCAAGGACATCTCGGAAAAGAGTGCGTTCATTATCATGAAAAGCAGTGTGTACCTGAAAAACAACGACGAAGTCGGGTTTTCCATCCAGTGTTCGCCGGATGATGCCGAGGATGCCATCCACGGGCTGGCCCGCGTTTCACGTATTGCCGTGGGCGACGGCCTGGCCATTTATTTTACGGACATGGACAAGGCTTCCGCGCGCCGCCTGCACAAACTCCTTAAGTAGCGGGAGTGTTTTGACGTTTGTCGGATGCGTGCCGGGATGGGGCATTGACAAGCGGGGGTTATTAGTGTAATATCCAGATATTACGATGATTAGGCAGGATCGTTCCTGGAAAGTATTTGTTCTGTGAGGGTTCATTTTTTTTGGAGATAAGATATCGTATTATTTGATTAATACGATCATTAAAAACAAGCCGCATTATCTGCATGGGTGTGATACATAATTTCTTTCATGGCCATGAGTCATATATAATGAAACTGTAATCATTGTTCCCATGTTTTTTAATGCGGTAAGGAAATGTTATGGCCATAGACCCTGTATGCCAGATGCTTGTGGCGGAAGATGCCGGCGCGATCCGGGCTGAACGTGACGGGCAGGTTTTCTATTTCTGCTGTGCGCATTGCCGAGAAAAATTCATGGGGCAGGCAGGGCTCCAGGGTTCCGTGGTCGCGGGGACCCTGCCTGGCGGCCAATATATTTGTCCGATGCATCCTTTGATCGTGGAGGATCATCCTGCTGATTGTCCTATGTGCGGGATGGCCCTTGAACCCCAGACATATACCGCAGAGGATGTTCCTGCGGCCGAAGAGCGCTTCCTGTGGCGCCGGTTTTGGATGGGGGCTGTCCTGGCGGTTGCCGTTGTGATCTTGTCCCTGGATCAAATGGGGTCTGGTCGTATCACGTTGATCCCGTCAGGCTTAAATCCTTTGTTTCAACTGCTCCTGGCCACTGTCGTTGTGTTCTGGGCAGGGGGGATATTTTTTGGCCGGGCGTGGCAGTCGCTTGTTCACCGCAGTCCCAATATGTTCACGCTCATTGCCCTGGGGGTGGGGGCCGCGTATGGGTACAGTGCGGTGGCTGTGCTTCTGGGGATAGGGTCCCACGGCACAGCGTTACCGGCGGTGCAAGGGCATCTATATTTTGAATCCGCGGCCGTGATCACGGTGCTGGTGCTTCTGGGGCAATGGCTGGAAGGCCGGGCGCGACGCAAGACAGGCGCGGCCATCAGGGCTTTGTTGGGGCTTGCGCCAACGGGCGCACACCGTTGGCATGATGGCGTGGAAGAGGAAGTCCTTCTGGATGCGGTCGTCCCCGGTGATGTGTTGCGTGTCAGGCCTGGAGAAAAAATCCCTGTCGACGGGGTTGTGATCGATGGGAAAAGCGCAGTGGATGAATCCATGATCTCCGGCGAGCCGGTTCCTGTCTTAAAAAGTACGGGGGATAAGGTGGTGGGGGCTTCTGTCAATCAGACAGGGAGTTTCTTAATGCGTGTGGAAAAGGTTGGCGCGCAAACACTTTTATCCCGCATTATTGCGATGGTAGCGCAGGCCCAGCGGAGCCGTGCGCCTGTCCAGAAACTGGCGGATACGGTGTCCGGATATTTTGTGCCGCTGGTGGTCCTGGCGGCCATGGTGACGTTTGCGGCATGGTTTTTCCTGGCGCCTGCCTCAAGGCTGGCCAGCGCCTGGGTGAATGCCATGTCCGTCCTGATCATCGCGTGCCCTTGCGCGCTGGGGTTGGCCACACCCATGTCGGTGATGGTGGGGATCGGACGGGGGGCGCGTGCCGGCATTCTGATCAGGGATGCGGCCACCCTGGAGCATGCCTCGCGTGTGACGGTTCTCTTGATCGATAAGACAGGCACCTTGACCGAGGGGAAGCCCCGGGTGACGGCCTGTGTTCCGGCGGAGGGTGTGGATCGACGCCAGCTGGTGGCTGTGGCGGCATCATTGGAAATGAATAGCGAGCATCCCCTGGCCCGGGCTGTCATGGCCTTTGCCGCGGGAGAGAATATAATGGCATCCCCGGTGGAAAATTTTCAGTCTGTAACGGGCGGCGGGGTCCGGGGGCTGGATCATGGGGTGGTGGTCATGGCCGGCCAGGAATCTTTCATGGAAGACATGGGGATTGTCATTGCCGCGGCACAACGAGCAAGGGCCTTGGCGCTGCAGCATGCGGCGCACAGTATCGTCTGGGTTGCCATCGACGGTAAAGCCGCGGGTTTTTTGGGTTTTTCCGATCCGGTCAAGGCGTCGACCCCCGGAGCCGTGCGGGATCTGCATGCCATGGGATTGAGGATCGTGATGCTGACGGGCGATAATCTTCAAACCGCGGCGGCCGTGGCCAGGGGGCTGGGGATCGATGATGTCAGGGCCGCGCTTAGCCCCGGTGACAAGCAAAAGATCGTCAGGGAGTTTAAGGCCATGGGTGCGGTGGTCATGATGGCCGGGGACGGCATCAATGATGCGCCGGCGCTCGCTGCGGCGGATGTGGGCGTGGCCATGGGAACGGGGACCGATATTGCCATGGAGAGTGCCGGCATAACCCTGGTGAAGGGGAATCTCGACGGTATCGTCAAGGCCTTGCGCCTGGGGCGCGCGGTCATGCGGAACATCAGCCAGAATCTTTTCTTTGCTTTCTTCTATAATTTTCTGGGAATCCCTGTTGCGGCAGGTATACTGTACCCATTCTTTGGCATCCTCTTGAGTCCGGTTATCGCCGGAGCTGCCATGAGTTTCAGTTCTGTGTCCGTGATCGGTAATGCCCTGCGGCTCAAGGATGCACGCTTGTCATGAGCGGATCGTGAGGAAGTCAGGGCGTAAGGCAGCATCATTTTTAATGCATTGAGGAATTATCCTATGGCCCAGGTGAAAAAACCCGCGGGATCAAAGATCGTGAAGAACCCGGACCTTATTGAAGATCCGGCCCAGCTGGTAGGGATGTTCGATATGTTCAAGGTCGTTTCCGTGACCGAGTTCGGTGCTTTTCTGGACTGGGGGTTCCCCAAGGATCTTTTTGTCCCGTGGGTGGAACAGGCGCGGCGGATGAAAGAAGGGGAATCGTATATTGTATACATTTACGCGGATGAAAAGACCGGGCGTTTGGCCGGGTCATCCAAATTTGAAAAATTCCTTGGGAGTTCGCCCATTGATGTCAATGACGGCGACACGGTTGATCTCTTGATCTGTGATGAAACGCCGCTGGGGTATAAGGCCATTGTCAATAATGCCTGGTGGGGGCTTGTGTACGCGCAGGAAGTGTTCCAGCCATTGTCTTACGGCCAGCGGTGCGAGGGCTTTGTCAAGAAGGTCCGGGAGGACGCCAAGATAGACCTTTGCCTGCAGAAGCCCGGGTATGCGCCGGTGGAAAGTCTGTCGCAGAAGATCCTGGCGCATCTTAAGGCCTCTGGCGGTTCGAATTCGCTGACGGATAAAACCCCGCCCGAAGAGATCTACCGGCTTTTTGGCGTGAGCAAGAAAAAGTTCAAGATGGCCATCGGCCTGCTGTACAAAGAACGCGTGATCGCCATGGAGAGCCGTGGCATCAGCCTCCTTAAGCACAAATAAGACGCGGTCTTGGGTTCCTTTTCAAATTATAGAAGCGTCCAGCCCGGTATTCCTATATAATCTTTTCTATGCTTGACCATGTCCTTTCTGTTACCAGTTTGTGCAAGAATTACGGGACGAAGGCTGCGGTGGAGGGAGTTTCCTTCGACGTGGCGCCCGGGGAGATCGTGGGTCTTTTGGGACCTAACGGGGCGGGGAAGACCACGACCATCAACATGATCCTGGGGGTCCTTGAACCTTCTGCCGGCACGGTCCGTATCAACGGCCTGGATATCCAGTCGCGCCGTTCTGAAGCTTTGGCCTGTACAAATTTCGCGGCGGTTTACGCGCCCTTGCCGGGCAATCTCACGGTGGTCGAGAATTTGAACTTCTTCGGTTTGTTGTACGGGGTCAAAGATATCCCCAGGCGCATTGAGGAACTTGTGGCGCAGTTTAGCCTTGCGGCATTCCGTCATGTGAAGTGCGGTGCGCTTTCTTCCGGCGAGCAAACGCGCCTGTGCCTGGCCAAAGCCATGCTCAACCGGCCGCAGCTCTTGTTGCTGGATGAGCCCACCGCCTCGCTTGACCCGTCTACCGCGCGCGATATCCGCACGAAAATCCGGACTTTCACCACCGGCGGCACAGGCGGCGTCCTGTGGACATCGCACAACATGCATGAGGTCGAGGCGGTGTGTGACCGGGTTCTTTTCCTTTCGCATGGGAAGATCCTGCTGCAGGGGGATCCCCGAACCCTGCCGGCCCAGCACGGGAAGAAGGCCCTGGAAGACCTTTTCATTGCGGTTGCCCGTGAACCGCTCACACTTGCTAACGGATAAGGCCATGTCGTTCCATCGCGTTCTTGCCATCCTGCTGCGTCAATATTACCTCATCCGGGGGAGCTTCACGCGCGTCCTGCCCCTTTTTGTGTGGGTGGTGGTGGATATTGTGCTCTGGGGGTTCATGACAAAGTATCTGAATACCGTCACGTCCTCGGGCCTTGATTTTGTCCCCATGATCCTGGGGGCGGTGTTGTTGTGGGATTTTTTTCTACGCATTATGCAGGGGGTGACCATGGCGTTCTTTGAGGATGTCTGGTCGCGCAATTTCCTCAATATTTTTGCGACACCGCTGTTGATATCGGAATATGTGACGGGCCTGGTGCTATCGAGCATGGCCACAAGCTGTGTCGGGCTTGTCACGATGGTCGTTCTGGCGACGGGAGTTTTCGGGTTGTCGTTCATGGTTTACGGGGCCATGCTGGTGCCGTTTGTCCTGGTCCTTTTCTTGTTCGGCATTGCATTGGGGATCTTGGGATGTTCGATCGTGCTCCGTTTCGGGCCAGCGGCCGAGTGGTTCATCTGGCCCATTCCTGCGCTCATAGCCCCTTTTGCCGGCGTTTTTTATCCGTTGACAACATTGCCCGCATGGATGCAGTATGTAGCGCATTTTCTGCCGCCCGCGTATGTGTTTGAGGGGATGCGCACGCTTGTGGCCGGGGGCAACGTGCCGGCAGGAGCCATGGTGTCAAGCCTGTGCCTGGCTGTTTTTGACGTTGTGCTGGCGTGTGTTGTTTTTACAAGAACGTACCGTCATGCGGTGCGTACCGGGCTTATTGCCCGTTACAGCGCCGAGAATTTAGGATAACTATTTTGGAAGGGCCTATGATTCCCCAGGGCAGGTTAAGAGAGTCCGGTTTTTCGGATGAAAAAAAGTTTCCCCGGGAACTCATTGATCATGAGATCGAGTTGAGCCTTCCTTCCGCCATGGCGCATGGTGTGGCGTCGGTGCGCGTCCGTGTGGCACGGGGGCTGGTGGTTCCCCTGCAGGTGTCCGGCAGTGCCAATGGCACGGTGATCCGCAGCGATGGGGCTATCTTGCATGTCGGCCATCAGGACCCTGCGGATGCGGCCTCGGCGCTCGAGGCGCATTTCATCCGCGACATTCCCTATGATCTTCGTGTTGATGTCGTGCATATCATGCGCCGCGCCCTGCAGGCAGATCCTTCCCTCAAGGGGATATGGGATGAGATCCTGCAGGCGTGGAAGATATGGTTTCCTGCACCTGAAAGTGTGGGTGTATTCAAACAGGCGGGCACGTTTGATCGCGTGGACCAGGCCTGGCAGGGGATGGTTCATTTGATGGGACAGTTGATGTCCCAGCTTGATCAGCATGTGCCTGTGCCGGCGCATGTCAAGGTCAGGGTTGTGGTACAGCTTGAGGCGGAGTTCAGGAAGGGCTGGTGCGGTGAGGAACTTTTGGCTGGCGAAGCTGCCGCCGCAGCGATCATCAAGGCCGGGTGGATCAATTATGTGAAGAATTTTATTTTTCCCAAGCTGCAGCTAGTCTTGGGCAGTCCGGTATTTCATCCGCAATCGACATTCAAGCTGTTATACGGGGTCGGGGGGGCGCCAACCATCAAGCTGGTCGTTGTGCCACGGCCCGGGGTGGATGCCTCAGGTCTTACTGCCGTTGGTATCGAATTGAGCCAGGCGTGCCGGGATATTTTCCCGCCGCCTTCCGGGAAGGCGGCCTGATATGGGACCGTTGCGCCTGATCGCCACATCCACCTTCGGGTTAGAGGCGCTTGTCCGACGTGAAGTCGAAGCCATGGGGTTTGGCGGGATCGCGGTGACAGACGGGCGGGTAGAGTTTGATGCGGTGGCGGGGGATATCCCGCGCCTCAATATAGGTTTAAGGACCGCCGACAGGGTTCTCGTTCGGGTGGGTGAATTTCCCGCCACGGATTTCGGGCAGTTGTTTGACCGCACCAAAGAGCTTCCGTGGGAAGAATGGATCCCCCGGGACGGTAAGCTGACGGTCATCGGGAAATGCGTCCGTTCCACGCTGGCCAGTGTGCGTTCCAGCCAGTCGATCGCCCACAAGGCGGTGGTTGAACGGTTGAAAGCCGCA
>Ga0209083_1000705_pt1 | contig 46060 bp, 26 predicted proteins | sample AM7aDNAmetaG_FD_184132 | JGI IMG/M metagenome (GOLD analysis project Ga0209083, IMG submission 184132) | Freshwater microbial communities from Finland to study Microbial Dark Matter (Phase II) - AM7a DNA metaG (SPAdes) (version 3) | ecosystem: Environmental > Aquatic > Freshwater > Lake ...
CAGCCGTGACGGCAGACATGGCGATGAGCGACTCATTTCAGGGCGCGACTGCGTTCACGACGCCAGCCTTGGTTGATCAGGTTGTTGGCGTGGCGCCATTCACCTGGGTTCGTGGTGCTGGCTCCCCATCCAACATGGTCAATATGACGACTCTGTTGGCTCAAACCGTGCTCGCGGGTCAGACTCCACTCTCGCAGTGGACTGCTAACCCAGCCGATGCGGCTGTCAATGTTCAAGTTTTTGGTCGCGATGAAGATTCCGGCACACGGTTAGGTGCGTTTGCTGAATCTGGCTTCGGGATTTTCGGCGCGCCGTTCCAATATCAACCAACCGGTACTCTTGGCACCAATGGTTTGATCACAGCGATGAATGCTTGGCCGGTCAACACCGTCAATGGCACGACCTATGACGTTGGTCATTCTGGCTATAACAGCGGTGGCACACTTGCCAGCGCAGTCGGCACCCCAGTGGGCGCAGGACTCGGCTTTGTGGTTGCCTATCTCTCGACGGGTGATGGTGCAACGGCGACCAATATGGCTACCGGTGCAACGTTCATGAACTGGAATGGATTCCCCTACAGTCTCGCGGCTGTGCAAAATGGTCAATATACGTTCTGGGTCTATGAGCACTTGATGTATCGCTCCAGCTTAGGTGGAAATCAAAAAGTTGTTGCGGACAAGATTGCGAAGCAGATTCATGACACAGACGCAGCCGTTCTCCTCAGCGGCATGAATGTCGGTCGTCAAAGCGAAGGCGCGGTCGTCACGGCTGGCAGCCCTTATTGATCTGAGTGTTCAAAAACAAAAATAACTCAAAACGAAAGCATTTAAGGAAAATATGATGAAACAAACAAAAAGCAGCCATTTCAAGATGGCGCTACTGGCTCTTGCCAGTGCCGCACTGCTGTCGCCGGTGGCGCAGAGTGCGACGATCAATCCCAATTATGGTGATTTGATCTTAGGTTTCCGCGGAACTAACTCTTCCGTGGCTTGCTTGGAAGTTGACCTCGGCCCAATCAGCCAGTTCTATGGACTGACGCCGGGTTCAACCAACACGTTGTCGGCTCTCTCGACAGCGGATCTCTCGAACACCTACGGCACCAACTGGTACAATCGCGTTGATTTGTACTGGGGCACAGTGGCGACGGCGGGTCGGGCAGCTGGTTACTCAAACGGTGTCGTGAACGTGCCAGTCAAGACGTTGTGGGCAAGCGCACCGAATTGCGCGCCAGCGTGGAAACGCGGCAGCGCCAATGCGCAGCAGAGCGCTTCGGCCATCATTGAGCCGTTGTTTAACTCTGGTTCTCCGTTAAAAGGAGCCACCAGCACCGGAAACAGCGACTACTCAACTGTTGTCAGTGCGACAGCGGCCGGTAGCTGGTTCGCGCAGGATATGAAGAGCGGCGGCACAAGCTTCAGCTTCTTCAATCCGACCATCGATAACTACCAAGGCACAAACGTGGTCGTGTCGCAGTTGTACGAACTGCAACCGAACGCCATCGGTGGCCAACCTGGCACCTTCTTGGGCGACCTTGTTTTGCGAGACACCGGTCTCAGCTTCATCGCTGCGCAGTCAACTGCTGCGATTGTCAAAAACAGCATCGTGATTCAAGCGGGCGTGGGTTGCACCGCGAACGTGACGGTGAATGATATTGACGGCGGCTCGACCGGCTACTGCCTCTTGCTCGCCCTCGATAACACCGGTCCGTTCTCAGTGGGTCAGACGAATGTGACCTTGACGGTGACCGATGGTTCCGGTTTCTCCACCAGCGCGGTGGCGACTGTGACCATTGCCGCCTCAGCCCCGACGGTTGCCAGTCACGGGAACATCAGCACGAATGTTGCTGGTTGCTCTGCGGTCGTGAGCTTCACGAACCCGACCGGCACCGGTTGCGCGACGCCAGTGAATGTTGTCTGCTCGCCAGCCTCCGGCGCGACGTTCAACGTTGGAACGGCGACGACGGTTACCTGTATCGGTACCGACGCAATCAATCAGACTGGGACGAACAGCTTCACGGTCACAGTCATTTCAACGACTGCACCGACGCTCAGCACCGTGGCGGATTCCACGAACAGCACTGCCTCTTGCAGTGGTGCCTCGGTGACTTATTCGGCCCCAAGCGTTGCCACTGGCTGTAACACGCCAATGGGTAGCGTAAGCTGCTCGCCAGCTTCTGGCTCGACGTTCAGCCTCGGCAGCACACTCGTTAGCTGCACAGTGACCGATTCTCAAAATCTGGTTGCGAGCACGAGCTTCCACGTGGTTGTCAATTCGACGACTGCGCCGGCGCTCACCAGCGTGGCGGATTCCACCAACAGCACTGCGGGTAGCAGCATGGCGGTGACCTATTCAGCCCCGACGGTTGCCAGCAACTGCAATGCATTGAACGGTAGCGTGAGCTGCTCGCCAGCTTCCGGCTCGACGTTCAACGTTGGCAGCACTGCGGTGAGCTGCACGGTGACAGACGTTCACGGTCTCGTGGGAACCCGGAGCTTCAATGTCGTTGTTAAGTCAACGACTGCGCCGGTCCTCACCAGCGTGGCGGATTCCACCAACAGCACTGCCTCCTGCAGCGGCACAGCGGTGACCTATTCAGCCCCGACTGTCGCGAGCCACAACAACAACCTCAGCGGTAGCGTTGCTTGCTCGCCAGCCTCCGGCACAACGTTCAGCATTGGCAGCACCTTGGTCACCTGCACACAAGCAGATGTTCAAGGACTGATTGGCAGCAACAGCTTCCACGTTGTGGTCAAGTCGACGACTGCGCCGACAATCAATAGCCATGCCGAAGTCACCAATATCGTTGCCTCCTGCGGCAGCGCGGTGGTGACCGGTACGAATCCAACCGTTGCCAATAACTGCAATCCACTCAGTGGTAGCGTAGTTTGCTCGCCGGCTTTCGGCTCGACGTTCAGCTACGGCAGCACCTTGGTCACCTGCACACAGGCTGATACGCAAGGACTGATTGGCAGCAACAGCTTCCACGTTGTGGTTGTTTCGACGAATGCGCCGACCCTCAGCGGGACTCCGGCGAACATCACCACCAACACACCGAATGCGAGCACGACAAACGTAGTAGTTACCTACTCGTTGCCGACCGCTAGCGGCTGCAATACACCAGGTTCCGTGAGCTGCTCGCCAGCTTCCGGTACGTTGTTCCAGCTCGGCACCACCACCGTGAATTGCTCGGTGACGGATGCCGCGAGCCGGACTGCGACCAGCAGCTTCACTGTGAAGGTCAACAGTGCGGGTATTGACGGCATCATTGCGCAAGTGGGCGGGATGTCGAATGATGTGAACATCGTGATCATTGGCAAGAAGAGTGTCACGAATACGTTGGGTGTTGCTCGTGCGAACGGCATCATTGCCAACCTCACCAACGCGAAGCTGTATGAAGGCCAAGCGGCGGTGTATCAAGCGACGAATACCTACTGGACAGCCGTAAAGGTGGCTGATTACGCGCTCGGCACCAAAGTGGGTACGAATGCGGCGAAGATTGCAGCTACAAAGGCGACCACTGCACAAGTTCAAGCGAACTCGAAAATTAGTGCAGCGTGTGCCCAATTGTCTGCGGCGATCACCAAGATCAGTGCTTATCTCTCAACCAAGATCATGAACACGAACGACGCGACCGCGTTGACCAGTGCCGTGAATGGTGAGAAGACGGCGATCGGCTGTCATTAGCCAATCAATGGGAGTAGATCGACGTCATTAAGTTTGGTTTCTGACGTTGATCGCAAGTGAAGGAGCAGGGGCGGTTCTCCCCTGCTCCTTTTTCTTTTTGGAATCGGACATTGTTTCGTTGCGACAGGATTGCAATCGAAGATTGCACAGAGTGGGCTGGCGCGAACGGCAGCGAGTCGGTGCGGGAGGATTACTGCGGAGAATTTTCTTGGACGCCCTTGGCTTTTTGCTGGGCGGTGTATTGGTAGAACAGCTTCTTGCGTTTTTCGATTAATTCTTTTCCGTTGGGATTGGTGCGAACCACCACCGTATCGATTGTGGCGTTCAACTTATCGAATGCGACCTTTAGTTCGGCGGTGGCAGCGCTGACTTCCGGGTCAGATTGTGCGGCCCGGCGCATGATCTGAAGTTGTTTGTCGATGGATTTAATCTGGTCGGCGAGTGACGGCTCGCCCGCCATGGCGACAGTCCAGCCAACGGTGAGGCTGGCGGTAATGAAGATGAACTTTTTTAGCATGATTTTTATTCCAGAGATTTGGACTAGGCAAAAAAGCATTGCTTTGTCGCAATCGCATGGCAGGAAAGTGACAAAGCAGTGACAGTTATCCACCGGTACAGGTTGGAAGTGACCGGTGGAAATCGGCCGAGAGTTACTGTTGCGTCACATTTCGACTAAAGAGTGACTAGAACAATCGCATTACATTGCAACACTCTTGTATTAAACGGATTAGATAACACTGAGTCATGTCCCAAATCTGAAGTTTATTGTCCGAAAGCTGAATGAAGACTTTTCCGCCAAACGGTAGTTTGCGTGCATCGTGATGAGAGAATTTATAACGCGAATTGCAGTGGTGCCGGTCGGCTTGGCGTTGCTCTGTATATTTGCGCCGGCGCTCCAAGCAAAACCGCGAGTGATGGCCGATGAAGAAATGGATGAAGTCTGCGCTAAAGGTTCAACGGGAATCAGCGTGGATTCCGTGACGCTGAATCAAGTGATTAGCTTTAGTCAGCAAACTTCCTTTGGCATGGTGAGCGGCTCTGGGACCATCAGCGTGGAAGTAATTCCAAATTCAGCGGGGAAAACAACCGTTTTCTCTGGCTCACCGGTGACGGTGGGTGTGCCGACGAAATCCGGGGCCACGCCGATTGCGATTTCTCCGACGGAAGTGCAAGTGATGAATGGCACGGTGCAGATCAGCGGCAGTCTCAACGTGAATATGCAAACATTGCCCAGCGTGCAGAATTCTTTACAGCAGAATCAACTAGTGCTGCCGCCTGGGTTCAATCCATTTTCCGGCGTTCAAGGAATCGGAGGGATGCGTTGATGAATCACGCTCCGGTCACAACAATTTTCTTTCGCACAATTTGCGAAGGGGAAATTCAGAAACGGGTCGCTATGGCTGACGTTTTTGAGATGGAAAAAACACAAACTAAACTAAAGGAGAAGGTATAATGAAGAAGCACATGGTAGTGATTGGCGCCCTCACAATTTGTGGGAGCTTGTTGGTTGGAGTTCCGTCGAGCTTCGCAGCGAAGTCGATGAACGATCAAGAAATGGATCAGACCACCGCCGCCGGAGCTGCGGGTCAGATCGATATCGGTAATGGAGAGCAGACCATTATTGACAATAGTGCATACACCTTGACCTTGGATGGCCAAGGTTCCGTCGTGGGTGGGAGCGTTGTCAACGCGGCTGGTGTTAACAACGTAGCCGTGGCTGTGAACGCCTTGAACGTGGATCCGACTGCCAATGCAGCGGATGCCACACAGAACAACGATATCACACAGACGCACAACACGGGGATTACAGCTGATGGTGTAACGTGGACTGACGGAACGGTTTCAACCACTGCTGGTGATGTTACTGGTGGCTTAGCCTCCACAACGATCACGGCCGCAGGGACTGTCAAGATTGGTCATGGCGATCAAACAGTGACTGATGGCAGCGTGTATTCGGTTGATGTTGGCGCGACCGCTCAGCAAACCGTTGCAGTGCTGAGTGTGGTGAATGCCGCCGGTCTCAATAACGTTGCGGTCGGAATCAACGCCGCAAATGATTCATTGACGTCGGGCAGTGGCAATGTTGTTGGCCTTGGTATCGGTGGTTCCTTTGGAACTTCGATCAGCCAAATCAATACGCTCATTCAGAGCAACTAATCGTTTCCATCCGGAGACGTACAGCCAAAATAAAGCAGGGGTCTCTAGGCAATGCGCCTAGGGACTCCTGTAAGGCTGTTAAAGAGAGAGTGGAATCACAGAGTATGAAAGGATGACAAAATGCAAAATAATTTCGGGAAAAGATTTTTGATTGGGATGGCTGCGGTCGCACTGGTGTGGGCCGCAATTCCGCTTTTGCAGGCTCAACCTTGCGACGAGATACAGAATGAATGTGATTTGGTACCGGAGCCTTCCGTTCCGGTAGCTCAATCGGCTGACATACAAAAAACAGTGCCAGATTCTCCGGTGAATCAGCCTAAGAAAGCCGAAAGTTCCAATGAAGCCGTACCGGTGCGAACTGAAACAAAAGTTGCACTGCACAAGGTCCGCGAGATGGATGATCACGAAATGGATGGGCAGTGCGGTGGAATTGTCGGGTCATTTGATATGACCCAGTCCGGTAATATGACGCTGAATGACAATAGCACCCAAAACATCTCTCTCAGTGATCAGGCCCAACAAAATCTATCCTCGATGGTGAACATTCTCTCGGTTAATTCCACCATCTCGGTAATGTTGAATCTCAACGTTAATATCAACTCGACGGTGGGAACGGTCAATCAAGGCAATACCGGCACACAAAATACAGGTGTGCAGAATACCACCACGATTCATCCTTAAGGAAATCGACCGGAGCCAGCGGCAGCGCGGTTGGCTCCGGTTGTTTTTCTACGAGGAAATTTCATGACTTGGCAAAGCTCAGCACTAACCCATTGGTTAGGTGGGCTGTGTCTTGCGATTAGCTGGTGCGTTCCGCCGGCAGTTCATGCTGCGAACGAAACTCCACCGGAGCAACCGCCAAATGTGTCAGTGAGTCTACCGTATGGATTGAACATCTCCAAAAAAGTTCGCACTTTCAAAGATTTGAAAGATGAACGTGCGGTGCGGCAGAAATATGATTTTAGTTGTGGAGCGGCCGCGCTGACCACCTTGTTGCGATACTATTACAAACTGAACGTGACGGAAGAATCTGTCGTCGCCTTTATTATTCATAAGCACGGACAGGAGGAAGCGATCCGGCGTTATAAAGAGAAAAAGGGATTTTCGTTGCTCGATCTCAAAACAGCTGCCGCCTCCATTGGATTTAAGTCCATTGGCTATTCTGAGATGACGCTCGCGGATCTTGTCGAGCTGAAATCGCCAGTCATCGTTCCGATTCGGATTCGCGGCTACGATCATTTCGTCGTGTTTCGAGGTGTGCAAGCGGACCGCGTTTTCTTAACCGATCCGATGGTGGGGAATATGACGATGAAGGCGGGCAATTTCACGGACATTTGGCGCAATGGAATCGGCATGGTTCTGAAATCTAAAAAAGGACTTGTGCCAGTTGACTGGCAGCCGGATGCAACCAAGCAGGGATTTGTTTCTCAAGACATGACTCGTAGTCTCTTGCAGGCCGAGGGAATCGGCTTTGTACCACACTACAAAGGCGAGTTCTAATCCTACGGATAATCGTCACGCATTCGTCACTCGGCTGCCACGAGATTGCGACACAGTGACGCAAGGCTGATGTCCGACCAACTAAGAGAACCGGATGACACAGTTCAGACTTTGTATTCTCAGCATGCTAGCGTTGCTGCTGATGACTTCAGTATGCCTTGGGGCGACCGACAGCAATGTTGCTCCAGCGACTGCTTCCACCGGCTTGGTTGGCGATCTCGACAATCTAGGTAAAGCCGAGATTTTGAAGCTGATTCAAAACCTCGCCGATGAATTGAAGCAGACGCGTTCCGAACTTGACCAATTGAAAGCCGCGCGTCAGGAAGAAAAGCTGAAGGTGATTCCAGTGCCTCCGGTAGCGCCAACACCCGCACCTACTGAGACACCGAAAGAACAAACTGAAGCTGAGAAGGACCGGGAGCGCGTCGAGCGTGAGCGTGCCATTCAGAGTGTGCAACGCAGTGGTGTATTACTTCCGCAGGGAAAATTTGATGTCGAACCAAGTTTTACCTATTCACACACTTCTCGCAATTTTATCAACGTAGATGGATTTTCCATCCTACCGGTGCTGATTATCGGGAATATCCAAGCACTACGAGTGGAACGCGATGTTTTTCAGACTCAACTGGCACTCCGATACGGAATTTTACCGAATCTACAGGTGGATGCTTCGGTGCCGTGGCAATCCGAGACGGACCGGTATGTGACGCAGTCTTACCAAAACAATGTACAACTTGCCCCCAAAGAGTCTGGCCGGCATGACCAAGGGATTGGTGATCCGCAATTGGGATTGTCGTATCAACTGTTGCACGAGCACGGTTGGGTTCCCGACCTCATCGTTCAGTCCACCGGCCGCGCCCCGATTGGCAAGAGCCAGTTTGATATTCACAGTAATAGCCAACTCGCCCAAGGGGCGGGAGTTTGGGGTGTGCGCAATGGGATCACGGCGATTAAAACTATGGACCCGATAGTTCTAATTTTTAATACTGGATACACCTATAATTTTGGACGAGACCTCACCGCACAACGAATTACCAGCACCGGAACGAATGTGATTACCACCACCTACCAGCCCGGCGGTAGTATCGATAACGGAGTGGCGGTGGCAATCGCGATGAATCCATCCTTTGCCATTAATCTCGGTGTGTTGGAGCGCTATACCTTCAGCACAGAACTCACCGGAGTTGGCACAGTGCAAGGTTCATCACTCAACGAGGCGCAGTTTCGGTTCGGATTTGCTTGGGCGGTCACTCGCAACTCAGTGTTTAATTTCACCGCTGCAATGGGGCTGACTGAAGATTCGCCGGGGCTTACAATTACCATTGCCTATCCCATCAAATTTTAGCGTTTTTTCCGCCAAGTTACTGTTCAGTGACGCAGTGTTACGATTTTGTGACAGATTGCGATTACTTATTGTAACGACCGTATTATTAAGGAATTAAAATTTCTAATTTAATGTCCGAAATGTAGAAGCTCATGTCCTAAAACTGTGTGAGCTACACCCGCTAATCCTTGTAGAGTCTCCGCCACCGGAGGTTGGCCTCGTCGGTGGAATTTTTAATTTTTACTCAGTGGCATGAAGGATTTTTTAACTACAAAAGATTGGCAAATTGGATGTGCTGTTCGGTTGCCCAACAGGGCGACTCGAGCGGTTCATTTCATCCAACGATTTCCAATTGTTTTTATGGTTTTGGTGCTGGCTCCGGTGGTCGCCGAAGCTTCAACGCCGCGAATTTTTATTCAAGAATACAAAATTAAAGGTGCGCGCCAATTGACAACGGTGGAAATCGAAGAAGCGGTTTATCCGTATTTAGGCCCGGGGCGAACGCAAGACGATGTGGAAAAAGCGCGGGCCGCTCTTGAAAAAACCTACCAAGGCAAAGGCTACCAGACGGTTTCCGTTCAAATTCCGGCGCAGCCGTGGCGGTCCGGTAGCATTCTTTTAGAAGTCACCGAAACACCGGTCGGCCAATTACGAGTGCATGGAGCGAGATATTTTTTACCGAGTCAAATTCGTGCGCTGGCGCCATCGATTGCCGAGGGGAAAGTAATTAATTTCAACGAGGTGAACCACGATATTGTTGCCTTGAATCAACAGCCGGATCAACGGGTGACGCCATCGCTGCGTCAGGGCGCGACACCGGGGACGGTGGATGTTGATTTGGACGTGAAGGATAAATTTCCTCTGCACGGCAGCCTTGAGTTGAACAACCGGCAGAGCGCAAATACGACCGAGCTTCGGTTAAATGGATCGCTGAATTATGACAATCTCTGGCAGCTGGAGCATTCGGTCGGTGGTAGTTTTCAATTATCTCCGGAAAACCCCAACGAGGTAAAAGTTTTTTCGGGATATTACCTCGCGCGTTTTCCGGCGTTGAGTTGGTTGAGCCTGACACTACAAGGGACGAAGCAAGATAGCGCGGTCTCAACTCCAGTCTCCAGCAGCGCCGGTATCGATACCGCCGGTCGCGGCGATGTGATTGGTCTCCGGTTCGCAATCGTTTTGCCGAGCAGTAAAGATTTTTCCCAGACGCTCAATTTCGGGTTTGACTACAAAGGCAATCAGCAAAATGTCACGCCGAGTGGACAAACCAATACGATTCAGACCGGTTACCATTATCTGCCGTTGAGTGTGACTTATAGTGCCGTGTGGATTGCAAAGAATGACCAGATTGAACTCAATGTCGGGCCGACTTTTAGTTTTCGTGGATTAGGTAGTAGTTCAAGCACTTTTGCAAACAGCCGGGTTGGATCAGACGGTAGTTTTTTTTACGTACGAGGCGATCTCTCGCAAACCCACGAGCTTCCTGCCGGTCTGCAACTGTTCGGAAAAATTCAAGGACAGGTGGCCGCGCAACCACTGGTCAGTGGTGAGCAATTTGGCGGTGGCGGTCTCGGAACGGTTCGCGGGTATTTCGAAGGCGAACGGTTTGGTGATAACGCGATTTTTGGTGCAGTCGAACTGCGGAGTCCATCGCTTTTCAGTTTTTTTGGGAACAAAACTTCAGACTGGCGAATTTATATTTTTTCCGAGGGCGGCTACTTAACCAATCTGCAACCGCTACCGCAGACGATTTCAGAGTGGGACTTAGCGAGTTGCGGTGTTGGGAGCCGGATTCACTTTTTAGATCATTTCAACGGCTCGCTGGACTTGGGTATTCCACTTATCAGTCAGCGCACCGGCGGTTACACAATGGCTTATGATCCGCGGATGACTTTCAAAGTCTGGGCCACTTACTAAGAAAAACTATTATGAATCTATTACCATCAATGCGGTTAAAACGGGGACTACTCGCCCCAATCATGATGCTGCTCTTGTCCGGAGTTGCTCAGGCTTCAAATTGGTGGAACGATGATTGGTCTTCTCGCAAAAAGATTACCATCGATACGACTGCCACCGGTGTTGCCATTGCGGACTCCATCGGTACGACGCCGGTTTTAGTTCGATTGCACGCTGGTAATTTTCAGTTTGCGGCAGCGAGAGAAGATGGTGGCGATCTTCGGTTTATCGCCGAAGACAACAAGACGCTGCTCGCTTATCACATCGAAAAATATGATTCGCTCATGGGGGAAGCTTTTCTATGGGTGAAAGTTCCCGATGTAAAACCCGGAGCCAAAACCAGTTTCTGGCTTTATTGCGGGAATGGAAGTTCCAAGTTGGATGCCGGTGGTGATGCGAAAGGGACGTATGATTCCGAGACTGCGTTGGTTTATCATTTTAATGAACGCAATGCTCCGGCGTTCGACTCAACTGGTAACGGTAATCTGGCTCAGAACGCCGGTGTCACCGTGGAAGGTTCATTCATCGGTTCCGGAATTCGGCTTGATGATAAGACCGTTTTGACGATTCCACCGTCACCCTCGCTCCGGTGGCTCGAAGCTGTTCCAGTCACGATCTCGACTTGGGTCAAGCTGGCGACGCTGCCAGCTAACGCGATCATCCTGAGCCGGCGCGATGGGAATACAAATTTTGTGGTGGGCGTTGAAAATGGTGTGCCGTATGTGGAAATCTCCCGCGCCGGCAATATCCAGCGAAGTCCGCCACTCAGTCCAATCGCGACCGGAAGCTGGCGACATCTCGCGGTTGTTTCATCGCAGGCAACGATTAGCCTTTACCTCGACGGCGAACCGGTGGCTTCGCTGCATGCCTCACTTCCGGCGTTGAATGGGTCGATCCAAATCGGCGGAGAAAATTTTAGTGGGGAACTAGACGAATTCCAAATCTCGAAAGTCGCGAGATCGGCCGGTTTCATCAAGCTCGCCGCCATCAGTCAAAATGATAAGGGGATGAAATTGCTGACGTTTGGCCCCGGCGAAGAAGCCACGACCTGGCTCTCTTGGCTCAGTGGTGGTTATGTGGGCGTGATTATTAAGTCGCTGACGTTTGATGGTTGGGTTGTCATTGGCATTCTTATCATCATGTCAATTATCAGCTGGTGGGTGATGATTAGTAAAGGTTCGTACCTGAATCAAGTGGCGCAAGGTAATGCGCTTTTCATGCAGACCTGGCATCACATCTCCTCGAATCTTTCGATTTTAATTCATACCGATTTGGAGCATGTCAAAACTCTCGGTGGACGCATCGATGAAAAAAGTTTTCGGATAATTCGCCGGGCTTCCATTTATCGCATTTACACGATTGGCGTAGAGGAATTACGCGACCGCTTGGCGAAAGATAAACAGCAAGGCGCTTCCAAGGCACTTTCGGCACGATCGGTACAAGCCATTCGCGCGACTTTGGATGGTGGGTTAATCCGTGAAACTCAAAAACTAAACAGCCTGATCGTTTTGTTAACGATTGCGATCTCCGGTGGTCCATTCCTTGGTTTGCTCGGTACCGTTGTCGGCGTTATGATTACGTTTGCGGCGATTGCGCAACAAGGGGAAGTGAACGTCAACGCGATTGCCCCGGGTATTTCTGCCGCGCTCGCGGCAACGGTCGCAGGTCTGGCCGTCGCGATTCCGGCGCTGTTTGGCTACAACTATTTGTTATCCCGCATCAAAGACGCCACAAGTGATATGCATGTGTTCATCGACGAATTCGTCACGAAGATGGCCGAATACTACGGCGGCGAGAACGAAGAAAACGTAGTCACCGAAGACGTCGAGAAACACTAACATGCAAGCGCAATCTGACGGCAAACCATACGACGATATCAACATCACGCCGATGTTGGATTTGGCGTACGTGTTGTTGGTGATTTTCATTCTCATGTGCACGGCTTCGATTCAAGGAATGAAAGTGAATCTGCCGAAAGCTAGTAAGGGTGCCAATCTGGGAAAACCGAAGACTCAGGCAATCTCGATTAACGGTGAGGGAAAAATCTTCCTTAATACGATTCCGGTTTCTTTGGAAGAACTGCAACAACGTCTCGTCCAACAAAAAACACAGACTCCCGAATTTTCGGTCGTGGTCGCCGGAGATAGCGGCACACAATATCAAAAAATTATGGATGTGCTCGATATCGTCGGGCGACTGGGAATCTCCCAAGTCGGTTTGGCCACAAAAACCCAGGGAAAATAAATGGGTTTCTACCAAGAAGACGAGCCAAGTTTTTTTCAGAAAAATCGTGTGCCGATTGTTGGCGGTATCATTGTCGTGATTGGGATTGCGGTCTGGTTTGGTAAAGGTCGTTTTGAGAATGCACGATCACGTCAGGACCAACGGTTGGTCATGATTGATTTGCCACCGCCGGCACCTCTACCGCCACCGCCGACTCCACAATCGCAAAAACCTCCGCCTCCTCCGATGGAGAACGAGCAAAAGATGATTGAGCAAGAACCGGTAGACGCAATGGAATCTAAACCGGACGAAACTCCGGTGAATGATTCGCCAGTTTTAGGGACTAGCATTCAAGGAGATGGGCCGCCGGATGGGTTTGGTTTGCGGGGTGGCAATAGTTTTGGTGGCGGCAACGGCAAAGCCGCCAGCCATGGTCAGGCGAGTCGTTGGGGTTGGTATGCAACCCAAGTTCAAAGCTCGATTTCTCAGGCGTTGCAAAACAACACCAATACCCGAACTTCTGACTTTCGCAGTGTTGTGCAAATTTGGTCTGACAAAAATGGTCGGATCCAGCGGGCGCGTCTGACCGGAACCACCGGTAACATCGCGCTGGACAATGCCATTACCAACGAAATTTTGGCCGGGCTTGTTTTACAGGAACCACCACCTGATGGCATGCCAATGCCAATTGTTTTACGGCTCACAGCACGGCACTCGCAAATGGCTCTCTCAAGGTAATTACTCATGATAAACACAAAGCGTTCTATCCAGTTGCTATTCTTACAATTTCTTTGGTTGTCCGCTGTTTTAGTTTCTCCCCATGGATGGGCGGCCGAGACAGACGGCCGAACGCCTTCTGCGCCGAAGGGAAAGTCGCCGAATGTAACGATCAATCTGATCAATCGCCTTGTTGCGCGTGGTGTGCTTTCTGCGGACGATGCTCAAGAACTGATTCAACAAGCGGAAAATGATGCCGCTGAAGCTCGGACTCAGGCGCCGAAAACAGGAACCGACCAGACTGCAAACGATACGGTAAGCGTTCACTATGTTCCTGAGATTGTTAAAGCGCAAATCCGCGATGAAGTCGAAGCCGACATGTTAAAACACGCTCGAGCTGAACGTTGGATGACAGCGAATGCGCTTCCAGCTTGGGTTTCGCGGTTCAATATCACCGGTGATATTCGGTTCCGCTATGAAGATGATTTGTTTCCGAAAGGTAATGACAATACCGGCGCGTTTCCAAACTTTAATTCCATCAACACTGCTAGCGCGCCTTATAATCCTAATGGAACCGCATTTGCGCCACAGCGGAATGTCGATCAAGAGCGGAATCGATTACGGCTTCGTGCGCGGCTTGGCACCGAGATTAATCTCGATAGTGGCTTCACTGCAGGACTTCGTTTAGCCACCGGTGAAAATAATTCACCCGTTACGCAAAATCAAAGCTTGGGGGCGGCTAACAGCGTACAAGGAGGTAACTTCAGTAAGTATCAGGTTTGGTTGGATCAAGCATTTTTAAAATATGAGTTAGGTGGATCGCCTTCGCAAAACTTGGCAGTTTCGGTTGGCCGCTTTAATAATCCATTTTTCTCGACGACAATCATCTGGGCTAACGATCTAGGATTCGATGGGATGGTGGTACAAGGTAGGAAAGAAGTTGTCGAGGGAGTTAGTCCATTTTTTGCCGCCGGCGTTTTCCCGGTTTTCAATACAGACTTCAATTTCTCCTCCGCTCAGCCGGCTAAATATCCCAGCCAAGATAAATGGTTGTATGGTGGACAGCTAGGATTCGATTGGAAAATCAACAAAGATTTCAACTTTAAAGGGGCTGGCGCATATTATTACTTTCAAAACGTCGAAGGGAAAAAGTCCACCGGCAACGATGCGCTTACTCTAGGGAATACTGACGATACACGCCCATCCTTTGCGCAGTACGGAAACACCTATACGCCCTTGCGTCCAATCTACGATTGGACTGGGACCGTCTTAAATTCACAATATTTTGGCTTAGCCACACCCTTTCATGATGTCGCAGCCACCGCGCGGTTAGACTACAAGCATTTTGAACCCTTCACGATTTCTCTGACTGGAGAATTCATAAAAAATATCGCGTTTAATCAAAAAAGCATCAATGCCATTGCGATTAATAACCGTGGGGCTTCCGGTTCCTTCGTGGGTGGAGATACCGCCTGGATTGCCGGAATCAAACTGGGCGACGTCGCATTGCAGAAACGCTGGGATTGGAACATTGGGCTCGATTATCGCTATGTCGCATCCGATGCGGTTGTCGATGGTTTTTGTGATTCCGATTTCGGTGGCGGCGGGACCAACGTAAAAGGTTACTCGATTAATGCGGCGCTCGCGCTGGCTTCTAGAATTTCATTTGGTCTTCGTTGGATGAGTTCGGATCAAGTGGCCGGCCCCATCTTGAAAGCCGATACGCTTCAGTTTGATGTAAACGCAAAATGGTAATTATATGAAATCACTCAAATTATCGCGGAAACGAAACTTGATTTTGATGCTCGGAGCTTTTTGCTTATTCGGAACACAAATGACTCCGGCAGCAGATTCGACGCAAACTCCCGAGGCACAATTGCGCGAGCGGTTGCGAGCGACCATGCTCCAATTGCGCACAGCGGAAACAGAGCGCGCAACACTTCAAGCCGCCCAAACCCAATGGACGGACGAAAAAGGCAAGCTGACCGAAAGAAATTTAGCGCTAACCAAACAGGTTAATGAGAACAAGTTGACCGCTCAGGTTGTGGAAGGTCTTAAAGCTCAGATTGCTAATCTGGAAAAAGAAAATTCACAGTTCAAAGAAACAATTGAGACTACTCGGCAAGCGGCAGAGTTAGCCCGCACCAAAGAGGCGGAACACGCCAAGCTTGTGGAGGAAGTTGTCAATGGGATGGAGCGACTGATTGTAGATCGCCAAACGAAGAATCTCGCCTTGTATAAGACGGCGAGTGAAATTCTTCAGCGATATGAAAAATTTGGCTTAGGTGATGCGCTGATGGCGCGGGAGCCGTTCATCGGTATCACTCGCGTGAAGCTGCAAAATCTTGTTCAAGATTACCAAGATAAATTGCAGAGCGACCGAGTAACGTTAAGTGAAAAAGATTTAGCGTCTTACCGGGAAAAGCTCCGGTTGGAACCCAGTGCGAAATTGCCAAGTAAATGAAAAAACTTTGGCATCTTGTGAAAGCGGTTACAGCGAGCATCCTGCTCGTTGTGATGCCGGTGCGTGATTTAGTGGCCGGCGATATTCTGCGGCCAAATCTTTCGCCGAATTCCTCACCAGCTATTTCGGCGGGAGCGAGTTCGAGCAGTGCCACGCCGGCGAGTTTACCCAATCCACAAAATCGGTTGGCGCGAACTCTTCAAGCACTCCAAGCGGTTCAAGCCATGCAAGTGGCTGCTCATGCGCTTGCGGTCCAAGGAGCCAATAATCTTGGGGTTGACCCGAATCATCCAGGAACCACGCTACCGGATGTTCCCAACGGTTTAGTTGCCGGTGGGTTGCAAGTGGATCCAGCAGTAGCGGGCAATTCAGCCTTGTGGTCAGGAGCCAGTCTGCCGCAGCAATCGATTGTTGGAAATCAAACGGAAGTTACAGTCGTGCAAAATGCGCCACAAGCGTTGTTGAACTGGTCCAGCTTTAATATTGGAAAGCAAACAACACTCAATTTTAATCAGTCGCTCAATGGTGTGGCGCAAACTTCGTGGATTGCCTTCAATAAAGTCAACGATCCAACGGCAATTCCCTCGCAGATTTTGGGAATGATTCAGGCTCCGGGCCAAGTGTATGTGATTAATGCCAATGGCATCATATTTGGCGGCTCCGCACAAGTGAACGTCAACACGCTCGTCGCCTCCGCATTGCCCATCAACGACAATTTAATCAATCGTGGCTTGCTCAATAATCCAGACACGCAATTCCTATTTTCATCTCTGCCGCTCGCTGCCGGTGCCAATGGAACACCGGCATTCACACCGCCGGCTTTGTTCACTCCTGAGCCGGGCAATGTCGAAGTTCAACCCGGTGCGCAAATCACGACGCCAACGACGGCGGATCACGTCGGCGGTCGCGTTATTTTGATTGGGGCAAATGTGAAGAATGAGGGGGCAATTTCAACTCCTGACGGACAAACAATTCTTGCGGCCGGTCTGCAAGTCGGTCTAGCTGCGCATCCGACCACCGATCCCAGTCTGCGTGGTTTGGATGTTTATGTCGGTGCGGTCGATGCGAATTCGGGAGCGGCCATCAATAACGGTCTCATCGATGTGCCGCGCGGTGATGTGACGATGGCAGGCGCGGCAGTGACCCAAAATGGTTTTATTAACAGCACCACATCGGTTTCTCTCAACGGTCGGATTGATCTTTTAGCCGATTACAATGCCGTCGGCAGTGGTGGATACGCAAATTTACCGGCATTTCTTCCCAAAACTACAGGCGTGGTGACGTTAGGACCGGACAGTGTGACGCAAATCCTACCGGAGCTTTCTAGCGCCGATACCGTTGTGGGAACCACGTTGTCATTGCAGTCGCAAATCAACTTTCAAGGACTGGGAATTTATCTCGCACCGAATTCTCTCGTCCTCGCACCGAATGCGAATGTGTCGCTGAAAGCTGGGGTTTGGAACTTGACGGGTTCCGGTGCAACTGTGGTTGATACCTTTGTGAACGCCAATGGATTTGGCCAAATTTATCTTGATACCGGTGCTGCAATTGATGTGGGCGGCACGACGGATGTGCTGGTTCCGATTTCGGAAAACACCGTGGCTGTGCAATTAACGGCTGCGGCGTTAGCGAATTCGCCGCTGCTGCGAAATGGGCCGCTTCGCGGACAAACGATTTACGTCGATGTTGGAAATACCGGAATCTATAACGGCTCGGCATGGGTTGGAACACCGTTGGCGGATGCGACAGGTTATGCGAATTTGATTCAACGTTCCGTGGGAGAATTGACTGTCGCAGGTGGAACCGTACAAATGTCCGCCGGTGAGTCAGTAGTCATGCAACCCGGTTCAACGGTCAACGTCTCCGGTGGATGGGTCAACTATCAGAGCGGGATGGTCCCGGTCACACGACTGATTTCTGGAGGGCAAACTTATCTGGCTGCCCAAGCGACACCGGACCGGATTTATCAGAGCGCGGTCACTACTTCGGAATTTGAACAAGGTTATCTTCAAGGTGCTAATGGCGGCGGGCTGAGCATCACGGCGCCGGCGATGGCGCTGGATGGAAATTTAGTCGGCAATACGGTTTCCGGTTTGCGGCAGCAACAGACGCCGCCGAATCCGAGTAGTTTATCGTTGACGTTTCAAACCCAAGACATCAGCACGCCTTCCTTCTTGCCATTCTCGCCGACGCCGCCGGCGATTTCATTTCAAGCGAGTTCGGATTTGGCACCGGCGGCTCCGTTTGCACTGGATGGTTCCGGGAATCCTTTACCGTTGGCCACCGCCCGGAAAACAGAAGTAATTTTGTCACCGAATTTAATCGGCCCAAATGGTTTTGGTTCCGTCAGCATCGAAAACAGCGATGGCTCAATCATGATTCCGGCGCAAGTTGTGCTGACGAGTGTGGTGGGTGGTTCGATCAAATTTTCCGCGGCTAATCTGGATATTGAAGGCAGCGTAAATGCGCCCGGTGGGAATTTGCAATTCACGGTCTATGATTATTCACCGGATAATTTCAATCGCGCTGCGCAGAATTCAACTTCGTTGACGACTCCAGCACCGGACCCAACGCGTGGCACATTGACGCTTGGTTCGGCAGCAAGTTTGAGTGTCGCCGGAACGATTGCGCTGAGCTATTCCACCGACTTGGTGCCGACTCATCTTGCCGGTGGGAGCATCTCACTCAAAGGTTATAATGTCGATTTAGCTCTAGGAAGCACCATCGACGCCTCCGGTGGAGTGTTGACGAGTGCCACCGGTAGCCGGACGTATGGGAACGGCGGGAACATCACCATCAATGCAGGACAAGACCCGAATATTACAGCCATCATCGGCGGTTCGTTGACTTTTGATGCGAACTTGAGTGCCTATTCCGGAGCGAAAGGCGGTTCGTTGAGTGTGCTGGCGCCGTTGATTCAGATTGGTGGGGTCACTGCGAATCCGGATGTGTTGCTTTTAGCGCCGGACTTTTTTAGTGCCGGAGGTTTTAGTAGTTTTGCGCTCACCGGTCTCGGAAGCCAAGGCGCTCAGCCAGATTCCTATCTACCGGGACTGGTTATCGCGCCGAATACAATCATCGCGCCCGAGGTGCAAAGTCTCGTGGCGGTTGGGAGTCCTAATGGTGTGTCAACTTTAGAAAAAATTCTCAAGCCTGAGGGCTTGCGGACACCGGTGAGTTTATCGTTCCGCGCGAGTGGCGTCCGAGATAATTTAGCGGCGAATCCAGTGGTTGTTCGCGGCGATTTGGTTATGGGCGAAGGGGCGGTGATTCAAACCGACCCGCTGGGAACCGTGAGTTTCAGCGGCGACACTGTGGCCGTGTTGGGATCGGTCTACGCGCCGGCCGGCACGATTACAATTGCCGGTGGTGCGAACTCGGCATCGCTATTTCCCGATCAACAGCAGGCGTTAATCACAGTGGACTTGGGACCGAATAGCGTTTTATCGGCGAGCGGCACGACTGTGCTGACGCCGAATCTACTGAATTACCGGATTGGTTCCGTGCTCCCCGGTGGCACGATTAAAGTTTCCGGTAATATTCTGGCGGAATCTGGGGCGACGCTGGATGTCTCCGGTACGACTGACATGCTTGAGGTCGCGCCGGGGTATTTGGGAACAAGTCCGTCGTCAACTTCCGGTGGCACAGCGTTGGTTCCCACGCGGATTGATAGCAATGGCGGTTCGATTATTTTGGCCGGTGCTCAGGAACTCATTTGCGAAGCCACCCTGAAAGGAGCCGCCGGTGGGTCAACCGCGTTCGGCGGGAATCTCACGGTATCTTCCGGACGCTTTTATTCGCCGCTGGTTGGCAGCGCCTCGAAAACTCCGCTCGATATTACACTGGCGATCTCGCAACCGGATTTAGTTCTGGCGACCTCGCTCTATCCAGTCGGAGAAACTGCGATTGGTTATCCGGTTTTGGATAGCTCGTCCCAAGTGATTCCGGGGTACGGGCATTTTTCTGCCGACCGATTTCAGGCGGGTGGTTTTGATTCGTTGACTTTAGCTGGGACGGTTCAATTCTCCGGTCCAGTGAATCTCACAGCGAATCGAATGATTGCGGTGGTCGGCGGTGTGATCTTTGCGGACTCTTCTGTCACTCTGACCGCGCCTTATATTGATTTGGGAACGCCATTCCAAGCTCCGCAGCAAGCCTCGCAAATTCAGCCGCCATTTCTCAATGGAGCGAATCAACCGGTCCAATTTTCACCGACTTATGGCTCCGGTAATCTGACGGTTCAGGCCACCAGTCTCATTGATATCGGCTCGCTCTCGTTGCAAAATATTGGTCAAGCAAACTTTATCGCCACCGGTGGAGATATTCGCGGTGATGGCACTTTAGAGATGGCGGGAAATATGACGCTCCGCGCCGGTCAGATTTATCCGCCCACCGCCACGAGTTTTACGATTGCCGCTTTTGATTACAATCTGAATAACAGCCTGCAATCCGGCTCAGTCACCATTGAAGCATCCGGCAGTCGTCAGCTTCCATTCTCCGCCGGTGGCACGCTGGCGATTTATGCCTCAACGATTAATCAGGATGGTGTTTTGCGTGCGCCGTTCGGAACCATCCAGTTGGGGTGGGATGGGACCGGGACTGCGCCGAGCGATCTTATGTCCGGCGCGACATTTGCCTCCACCAAGCAACTGACTCTTGGAAATAACAGCGTCACTTCGGTTTCGGCCATTGATCCAATCACCGGACAGGCGGTTGTGATTCCGTACGGAATTGAAGTCAATGGCACTTCTTGGATTGATCCCACCGGTGTCGACATTACGCGTGGTGGTGCGCCGGCGAAATCAATTCAACTTTCCGCCGCCAATGTGGTGGTGGATCCTAGTGCGCAAATCGACATTCGCGGTGGCGGCGACCTTTATGCGTATCAGTGGATTTCCGGTAACGGTGGCTCAAAGGATATTTTGGGTTCTGCATCGAGCTTTGCCATTCTCCCGGGTTATCAGGCGAATTACGCGCCTTTCGCACCGTATAATCCGGGACCGGTGGTCGCCGGTATCTTTGGTTCCGATCTCGGTTATGTGAACAGCAGTTTGGCCGTCGGTAGTCAGATTTATCTCAATGCTAGTTCTGGTTTGGCGGCCGGAACCTATACTTTATTACCGGCGCGTTATGCTTTGTTGCCGGGCGCATTTCTTGTCACTCCGATGTCGGGAACACCCAGCGGTGCCACGGTCACTTTACCGGATGGATCGAGTCTGGTGGCCGGGTATCGCTTGAATACTTTGAACCCGAATGTCAGTGGGCAACCATTCATTGCCGAATTTAATGTGGCGTCGGCCACGGTGGTGGATTCGCGGGCGCAGTATAATAATTTCTTAGCCAATAGCGTTCTTGCCCAAGCCGCAACCGCAGCGGGAACTGTCCCGCCGCGTCTTCCCGTCGATGCCGGCCAATTGGTGTTCTCGGCGACGCAAACGATGTCCCTGAATGGGAATGTGCTGGCCGCGGCAGGCAGTGGCGGTCTCGCGGGTTTGGTTGAAATCAGCTCGCCGGAAGACATTCTCATTGCGAATGCTGGCACACCAAATCAAGCCGGAGTGCTGGTTCTCAGCGCGGCTGAATTAAGTTCGTTCAATGCCAGCTTATTGATTGGCGGCATTCAGCAAACCGATTCGACAGGAACTCGAGTGACTGTCCAAACCGGCAACATCACCGTAGATAATTCTGCCACACCGTTGAAAGGCCCAGACATTATTCTGGTGGCGAATCATCAGCTAACACTGGCGCCCGGTGCCAACATCGAAGCCTCCGGCGCGTTGTCCGGCACCGCCGAAACAATTTTGCTGGGGAATTCAACTCCGGGAAGTGGCAATGGAGTTTTATTGCGAGTGAGCGCCGACCCAACCGCAACGAGTAGTCGGTCGGGTGTGAATTCTTCGACGCAGCCGGTTCTTTCCATTGGAGCCGGTGCGCAATTGAAAGGAACCAGCATCACCCTTGACTCGACCGGATTAACCACGATTGATCCGGCGGCGATTGTGAACGGGAAATCCATTGCGATTGCGAGCGGTCAGATTAGTTTGGCACTCACGGATCCCGGTAATCTCCAATCGGTGGGGGGGCTGCTTCTTTCCGGGACGGCGCTCCAAAGTTTACAAGGCAGTGCGCAATCGTTATCGCTGTTGAGTTATTCCTCCATCGACACCTACGGCGTCGGTCAAATCGGTCAAAGCACGCTGGCGAATCTGGCGCTGCACGCCGCTGAAATCCGCGGCTTTAATCAAGGTGCTGGAACCGTCCAGTTTGTCGCGCAAAACATTCTCCTCGATAACAGCGCGAACGGTACCGCGCCCGGTGCGGTGAACGCCGGTAGCGGAACGTTAGTTTTTAATGCCGGCGTCATCACACTCGGTGCTAATGCGTATCAAATCGACCAGTTCGCTCAACTGGAATTGAATGCGTCGAAAGGAATTCTCCTACAAGGTTCCGGTGGTTTCACGCTGGCCGGTGATCTCACTATGACTGCGCCGATAATCACCGGTGCTGCCGCTGCGAATCAAACCATTCGTGCGACCGGTAATGTCACGCTAGATCCGGCGGCATCCTCCGCAACGCTTTCCTCGGGTCTTGGCGCGCAATTAACTCTGGTGGGAGCGAGCATTACCGATAACAGCAAAATCGCATTACCCAGCGGTACGCTGCAACTGGAAGCGACCGCCGGCGATGTTGTCATCGGAAATATGGGTGTGATTGATGTGAGCGGAATCGCTAAAACTTTTTACGATCAAGTGCGATACACGGGTGGTGGACGCGTTTCTTTAATTTCTGATCTTGGTTCTGTTGTCGTGGCCGCCGGCAGTACTGTGAATGTCTCCGCGCCGACGCAATGCGGGAATGCCGGTAGCGTCGCGATTCACGCACCCAACGGAAGTTTCTCACTGAATGGAACGCTATCGGGAAACAGCGGAGTGGCCGGTCAGGGTGGAACCTTTCAGCTGGATGTGGGAACTCTGCCGAACCCAAGTCTGGCTTCTTTGAATGCGGCGTTGAATTTGAATGGTTTTACACTGTCGCGCTCGATTCGCGTCCGAAATGGCGATGTTCTGTTGGATGGTTTAGCGACCGCTCAGACTTTCATTCTCTCGACGGATAATGGGAACATTACGGTGACCGGAACCATTGATGCTTCCGGTACCACCGGTGGCGCGATTGATCTCGCCGCCTCCGGAAGCGTGATTTTGGAAGCGAATGCGCTGTTGAGTGTGAAGGGTGACAATTTCAATAGCGCCGGCAAAGGTGGAAGCGTTTCCATTGCGGCCGGCCAAGAGATTAACGGCAACATCAATGGCAGCGCGGTGGTGGATATTCAAAGTGGCGCCACAATTAATCTCTCGGTCGCAGCTAATTTAGGAACGGTGAGCGCTGCCGCCGGTGACTTTACCGGTACCTTACATCTGCGCGCACCGCAGACGGCCAACAATCTCGATTTGCAAATCAATCCAATCAACGGAACGATTGTCAACGCTTCCCAAATCGTGATCGAGGGCTACGAACTTTTCAATCTCAACAACGCCGGCGGCGCGACGATTGACAGCACGGTAAAGAATAATGTTTTCGTCAACGGCACGACCTTTGCCGGTAATAGCGCGGCAATCATGGACCGGCTCCTTGCGAATAACAGCGCGCTTGCGCCGGTGGTGGTGATTCGTCCCGGTGCGGAAATTATTAATTCGAGTGGCGATTTAACTTTGGATACGACTTGGAATTTATCGACGTTCCGTTTTGGATCACAGAATCAACCGGGCGTACTCACTTTACGCGCGGCAGGGAATCTTGATTTTAACTACAATGCGGCACTGCACCAATTTGCTTCGCTGAGTGATGGTTTTGTAAGCGCTGCATATTCGGCGGCTCTTTCACCGGTCGGCGATCAATCTTGGTCGTACCGGTTAGTTGCCGGAGCGGATTTTGGTGCGGCCAATTCGCTTCAGGTTCAGTCGTTGACTCTGCTGAACGCGAATCAAGGTTCGCTTCTCTTGGGGAACAATGCGCAGGTCAAGGGGCCGTTTTTGAATTCGACGCAACCGGCGCAAAGTATTATTCCCGGATTTTATCAAACGATTCGGACGGGAACAGGTGACATTGAGATTTCAGCGGGACGAGACATTCAACTTTTAAGTCCGCTGGCGACGATTTATACGGCCGGCACTCAAGCCGCGCCGCTTCCGAATTTCGATTTACCCAATCTTGCTTATCCCACGGGCACCGGTCTCGGCACACCGCAATATTCCATTCCGTATCTTGCGCAGTATAGTCTTGCCGGTGGGAATGTAACGCTTGCGGCGCAAAACGATATTGTCCGTTATCAGGTGAATTACGATGGTTCGCTTTCGCCGATTTCCTCGCTCGAACTGCCGACGAACTGGCTTTACCGGCGGGGCTACATTGATCCGGGCACCGGCCAATTTGGGATTACGCATAATGGTGGCGAAGTTGCTTCGACTTCGTGGTGGGTTGATTTTTCCAATTTCTTCATGGATGTCGGCGCGCTTGGTGGTGGGAACGTGACGCTGACGGCTGGACACGATGTGAGCAATGTGGATGCGGTAATTCCAACCAATGCGCGGATGCCCAAAGGAACTCCCGCGGCGAGCGCTTTGGTGGAATTCGGTGGCGGAAATCTTCAAGTTCTGGCCGGTCACGATATTAATGGCGGCGTTTATTACGTTGAAAATGGTCAGGGGACTCTCCAAGCGGGAAATGCCATTCGTACCAATCCGACGCGAGCCGCGTTGGATCAAATGACGATTAATAACGATGCGATTCATAATATTATTCCGGATTCAACCACGTGGTTGCCAACCACACTCTTTTTAGGCAAAGGCAGTTTTGATGTTACGGCTCAGGGCGATGTCTTGCTGGGACCGGTAGCGAATCCATTTCTTTTGCCGCAAGGAATTAACAATAGCTTCTGGAATAAATCCTATTTCTCAACCTATGCCCTCAGCGACGCGATCAACATTGCATCGCTCACCGGTGCCATCACACTGAAAGACAGTGCGGATTCTGGTTCCGATGGTTCCGCCGGTTCGTTAGCGAGTTGGTATCAAAACGTTCTTCTCTATACGCAGAATCCCAACTCGTTTGCTTCTAAATCGCAGCCGTGGCTGAGACTGGCTGAAACCAAAATCACATTGACGCCATTTGCTACGGTGGACGCGCTCATGCCGGCGACCTTACAGGCGACGGCGTTTTCCGGTGACTTCAACGTGGTGGGAAGCGTGACGCTATCTCCGTCACCCACCGGCACACTGGACCTGATGGCGGCCGGATCAATCAACGGTCTGCAACTGAATGGACTTGATTCCACAACTCATAATTATCAGTGGGGATCCAGCCAAATCAATCTATCGGATGCGAATCCCAATCGAATCCCGGGTGTTGCCTCACCGTTGTCACTTTCCTATTTGGGTGTTGCGGCTACAGTTTCTCAAGAAAAAGCGGCCTGGAGTAGTCCGGGCATCAATGTCTTTAATGGGGTGTTTGAAAATATCAACATCTTGTTTAATGAATCTGGTTCTTCGCAGGGAGCATTTGGTGTTTTGCAAACGCAATTGGCACTGCACGCTCCTGATTTACTCCACGCCGGTGATCCGAACCCAGTTTATCTTTATGCGCTTGATGGGAACATTTCCGGTCTCACCTTGTTTTCCGGAAAATCAGCTCGCGTGGTCGCCGGTCAAGACATTACCGACATCGCGCTCTATCTACAGAATGTCGCGGCGAGTGATGTGAGCGTGGTGAGTGCGGGTCGGGACATCATTGCTTACGATCCGAATTCGCAACTGCGCACGGCAGCACAAAGCGGAAATAACGAACTGCTTTTATCACAATTCGGTTTACCGACGGCAGGCGATATTCAGATTAACGGTCCCGGCGCGCTGGAAGTATTGGCTGGTAGAAACCTGACGCTCGGCGTTGGTCCCAACAACACCGATGGCACTGCGGTGGGAATCACTAGCGTCGGCAATGCGCGGAATCCGGGTTTGCCGTTTGCCGGAGCCGACATTATTGCATTAGCAGGTCTTGGCGACCCGGTTGGGCTGAGTCAAAGCACACTGAACTTCCAGAGTTTCATCACCGAATTTTTGGATCCGACTTCGGCGAATCTTTATGCGCCGCGGTATCTACCGGAGGTTGCGACGCTGTTGGGTTTAAGCTCCGGCAGTGATTTATCGCAAATTTGGACTGCGTTTAAGAACAAGGATGCTGAGCAACAAGACCGCCTGGCGCTGGATGTTTTCTATCTGGTATTGCGCGATGCTGGCCGCGACCACAACGATTCGAAATCGCCGGGATACAAAAATTACAATGCCGGATTTGCGGCGATTGCCGCTTTGTTTCCCGCCGCCACACCGTGGAATGGTTCGATTGATCTCACTTCCCGCGAAATCAAAACAACGAGCGGCGGGAACATCAGTCTGCTCGCGCCCGGTGGGCAGTTGCAGGTGGGGATTGACCTGAGTGGTAATCAAGCGGTGGATCAAGGCATCTTGACGGAAGACGGTGGCAATATTTCGATTTTCACTCGGGATAATGTGAATGTCGGAACATCTCGGATTTTCACATTGCGCGGCGGAAACGTCATGATCTGGTCGTCGCTCGGTAATATCGCTGCCGGTGCTTCTTCGAAAACTGTGCAGTCAGCTCCGCCGACGCGGGTGTTGGTTGATCCGCAGAGTGGCGAAGTCAAAACCGATCTCGCCGGCTTAGCCACCGGTGGTGGAATTGGTGTGCTCACCAGTGTTGCGGGTGTGGCTCCGGGGAATGTTGATTTGATTGCGCCGACGGGAACCATTGACGCCGGTGATGCGGGGATTCGCGTGTCCGGTAATATCAACCTTGCCGCGGCGCAGGTTTTGAATGTCGGCAATATTCAAGCTCAAGGAGTGAGCGCCGGTGTGCCGGCGCTTACCGTTTCCTTAAACACGAGTGGAATGAATGCCGCGAATGCAACTGCGGCGGCTACCACCGGATCCAGCGATTCCATCGGACAAGCGCGGGAAGCTTCAGTCACACAGGAAAGTCTGCCCTCGCTGATTTCGGTCGAAGTGTTGGGTTACGGCGGCGGAGAAGACGACGACCGACAAGGCTAAGAAGTAAATACCACAGCCGCTGTTACGGTTTTGTGAACGACAGCTTTCATCTCGCCTTAAGTTTATTTATGCACCAGCGATGTAGTTGGTGAGGAATGAATTACGAATAAATTGTGGATGTCCGAAAACTGTTATTGCATGGCCGAAAACTGGCAGTCGCCATTTCAGTGCGCCTTTAAGATGCGTCGGTTGAAGAGCATTTACAGAGTTAAAAAGTAACCAGACACCGGATTCTTAAAGGAAAGTATGATTATCAAAGCAACAAAATTGGGCTATCAGAAACTAGCATTGCTGGCATTCGCCGGTATCGCATTTTTAACTCCGGTGGTTCAAGCGGCGACGATTACCCCAAATATGGGCGATGTAATTTTAGGATTTCAGGCGACTGGAAGTCCAGGGCAGACATTAAATGTGGAAGTTGATCTTGGTCCTGTCAGTCAATTTTACGGTCTGACGCCTGGGACAAATATTGCGTTGTCGGCTCTATCGGTCGCCGACCTCAGCGATAACTATGGAACGAATTGGTACACACGTACTGATTTATCGTGGGGTGCAGTCGCGACTGCCGGCCGGGCAGCAGCCTATTCGAATGGTGTCGTGAACGTACCGGTTAAAACAATCTGGGGGACTGCACCGAATGGCGCAGCCGCATGGAAGCGGGGAAGCGCCAACGCCCAGCAGAGCGCCTCAGCGATTATTGAACCACTGTTTAACACAGGCTCTCCTTTAAAGGGCGCCACCAGCACGACGAATAGTGCCTTCGCGACTGTCATTAATAATTCGTCCGCCGGTAGCTGGACGTATCAAGATTTTAAGTCGCCTAGCACCAGTTTTAGTTTTTTCAATCCAACGATTGATAGTCTCGCGACGATTCCTCTCGGTGGTCAGGTTGTGGCGCAGTTTTATGAGTTGCAACCATCGGTTGTCTCGCAAATCCCGGGGGCACTCTTGGGAAATTTTGTCTTAACCAAAAACGGTCTTTTCTTTCAAACCGTGTCAAAAATCGTTGGAGTGAGCGGCAATTTGGCGTTTGGCAATGTAATCACCGGTGCAACCGTGACCGCGACACTGACGATTACCAATTCTGGTAATTCGACATTGACGGTGACCAATCTTACTTATCCGGATGCGGTGTTTAGTGGGGATTTTAATGGCACGATTGCCGCCGGTAGCGCGACGAATGTGACGGTGAGTTTTGCGCCCGTCGCGGTGAGCAATTACAATGACACGATTACCATTAATTGCGATTCCACGAGCGGCACCAATACGATTGCCGCTTCGGGTACCGGCACAGTCCCAATTCCCGTGATCGGACTCAGCGGCAATTTGGCATTTGGCAACGTAATCACCGGTGTCACCTCGACGGCAACGTTGACGATTACCAATTCTGGCACCGCGACGATGACGGTGACGAACATTACTTACCCAACCGGATTCAGTGGAGATTTTAATGGCACGATTGCGGTTGGTAGCGCGACAAACGTGACGGTGAGTTTTGCGCCGGTCGCAATCACAAATTATAGCGGCACGGTGACCATTAATTGCGACGCGGCGAGTGGCACGAACACGATTTCCGCTTCCGGCGCCGGCATCCCGGTGCCGACGCAAATCATCGGATTGAGTGGCAGTTTGGCATTCGGCAGTATCATTACCGGAACCACTGCGACTGCGACGTTGACGATTTCTAATCTGGGCAACGTGACGATGACGGTCAGCAACATCAGCTATCCGACCGGCTTCAGCGGCGCGTTCAGCGGGCCGATTACCGCTGGCAATGGAACGAATGTCACGGTGACGTTTGCGCCGGTGTCGGTCACCAGCTACAGCGGCACGGTGACGGTGAACAGCGATGCCACCGGTGGCCTAAATACGATTTCCGCTTCCGGCGCCGGACTACCGGTGCCGACGCGCATCGTCGGATTGAGTGGCAATCTGGCATTCGGCAGTGTGATTACTGGTGTAACCTCGACGGCGACGTTGACGATTTCCAATACCGGCAACGCAACGATGACGGTCAGCAATATCAGTTATCCGAATGCAGTTTTCACCGGAGCATTCAGCGGCACGATTGCGGCCGGTAGTGCGACGAACATTACGGTGACTTTCGCGCCGGTGGCGGTGACCAATTACAGCGGCACGGTGACGGTTACTTCCGACAAGACCAGCGGCACGCCAACGATTTCCATTTCGGGTGCTGGACTACCGGTACCGACGCGCATTGTCGGACTCAGTGGCGGTTTGTCCTTTGGGAGCGTTGTGACCGGAACGACTTCGACGGCGTCGTTGACGATTTCCAATACCGGTAATTCCACCATGACGGTGAGCAATATCGCTTATCCAACCGGTTTCAGTGGTTCATTCAGCGGAACGATTACCGCCGGTCATGCGACGAACATCACGGTGACGTTTGCGCCGGTTGCGGTGACCAATTACAGCGGCACGGTGACGGTGAACAGTGACGCGACCAGCGGCACCAATACGATTGCCGCAGATGGTAATGGCACATTGGTTCCGACGCGCATCATTGGGTTGAGTGGCAGCTTGGCGTTCGGCAGTATCATTACCGGAACGACTTCAACGGCGTCATTGACGCTTTCGAATACCGGTAACTCCGCGCTGACGGTGAGCAATATCAGCTATCCAAGTGGATTCAGCGGCGCGTTCAGCGGCGCGATTGCAGCCGGTAGCGCGACGAACATCACGGTGACGTTTGCGCCGGTGGCAGTGACCAATTACAGCGGCACGGTGACGGTGAATTCCGACAAAACTAGTGGCACAGTAACCATCGCCGCTTCGGGTGCCGGGTTGCCGGTGCCGACGCGGGTCGTTGTGCTGAGCGGCAGTTTAGCGTTTGGGAATGTGGAAACGGGCCTGACCAAGACGGCGACATTGACGATTGCCAACCGCGGCAATACGAATCTCACGGTTAGTAGTATCAGTTATCCGAATGCGGTTTTCACCGGAGATTTCAGCGGCGTGATTTTGCCGAGTGCTTCGACCAACATCACGGTGACGTTTGCGCCGGTGTCGGTCACCAGCTACAGCGGTACGGTAACAGTGAATAGCGATGCGACCGGTGGAACAAACACGATTGCGGCGTCGGGTAACGGCACGTCATTGCCGACAGCGGCGACACCAACGTTTTCACCAGGCAGCGGAACGTACTCGAATCGGGTGACGGTGACGTTGAGCTGCACGAACAGCGGCGCGAAGATTTATTTCACGACCGACAGTTCCACGCCGACTACCAATTCAGCACTCTACGTCAGTGGAATTGTTTTGAGCAATACCACAACCATCCAAGCCATCGCTGCAAAAACAGGTTTGAATAATAGCTTGGTTGGCGCAGCGACATTTACCATCTGGCATCCGTTACCGTTGACGATTTCGACGGATAGCGATTTGCCGGTGGCGTTGAAGGGAGTTGCGTATAGCCAACAACTGGCGGCATTCAATGGTACGCCACCGTACACTTGGTCGGCGACGCGGTTGCCGTCGGGATTGAGCGTCAATTCCAGCGGTAAACTGAGCGGAACGCCATCTGTGTTGGGAACGACGGAGTTCCTCGTCACAGTACGAGACGCGGCAGCCATTCGGCAGACCACAAACCAATGGTTTAGTCTGACGGTAACCAATCCAGTCGTGACTTTTGCACCGGTGGTGGGAACGTACACGGGATTAATTCTTCAGACCAATCCGACGCCGACGCGGGTTGGCGCTCCGACTAGTGAGAGTTCGGGATTTATTCAGATTGTGGTTGCCAACAAAGGAAGCTTTGCCGGGAACGTGACTTTGAATGGAGTGAAGACTTCCTATCGGGGACAGTTTGATCTCAGCGGGAACGCGACAAATATCGTCGGCCTGACTCTCGTGTCGCTGAACCTCGGTTTGGGAGTAGATCGTGGCTCAATTCTGGGGACGGTTGACGGTTCCGGATTTAGATCGACTGTTTTAGCGGAATTGCCGGATACGAGTAAGACGTGGACTGGGAAATACACGCTGGTCTTGAGTCCGGCTGATGTCACGGTGACGAATCTCCCACAAGGCTATGGGTATGCGACTTTGACGGTGAATTCATCCGGGAATGGGAGTCTGAGTGGGGTTCTGGCTGACGGGACGCCGCTGAACATTCAGGCACCGGTTTCGCAATCCGGCACTTGGCCGTTGTATGCCAGTCTCTACGGCAAGACCGGCGGTTGCATCAGCTGGGTGACGCTGACCTCGCGTGCTCCGGGGCGAGAGTTCATCCGTGGAGCTGCCACTGGAGTGGTGGATTGGTTTGCACCGGCGAGCAAGGGATATGCGGCATTTAATACAACTTTAAGTTTAGACGGTTCGTTGTACACAACCGGCCCGCGATTGAATAATACGTGGGCGCTAACCTTTAGTGGTGGTGGCTTAGTGAGTAACGTAGTGCAGACGGTGACGTTAGATACGCTGGGCAAGGTGGTCGGCGCGAATCCAGTGGGCTGGAAAGTGACGGTGAGCAGTGGCTTGTTTACCGGGAATTTCACTCCGGTAGTCGGTGGGCGGGCGATTCCGTTCAAAGGCCTGCTCTTGCAAGCGGAAGATACTGGTGATGGATTCTTCCAAACGACCAGTAACCTTTCCGGTGGCGTCACGGTTGAGTTGGTTCCATAATTTTATCGGTTGAGACACGTTGCACTGCTTTACAGTGATGGCTTGTGGCGAAGCCAACGCACCACTGCGGATAATTTATATCTGAGGAAAACGTTTTTCCCAGATGAAAAGAAGCATGATTAACGCAATAAAATTAGGTTGTCGCAAGCTGGTGCTGCTGACGATTGCGAGTGTCGGACTCCTGACTCCGGTGGTTCGCGCTGAGCCGATTATCGGTGTCAGTGGCAATTTGGCGTTTGGTCCAGTCCCGACTGGCACGACGGCGCGGGCGACGATGACCATCACAAATTCCGGTGACTCGACGTTAACAGTCAGCAAGATTTTGTACCCACCGGGTTTCACCGTGTCTTACAACGGCCAGGTTGCCGCCGGCAGTTCGCAAGATTTGACGGTGTTGTTTACTCCGAGGCGGATTCACACTTACAGCGGCACAGCGACAGTCGTCAGTGATACGACCAATGGGATCTGGACGATTTTTATGTCGGGCGAAGGTGTGGTGGCGCCGCCGCCGCCAACGTATGTCATCGGAGTGAGTGGCAATCTAAATTTTGGCAATGTGACCATCGGCACAACTGCCACCGCCACTATGACGATTACCAATGCCGGAAACTCTGACCTCACGGTGACCAGTATTAGTTATCCGGCGGGATTCAGTGGTCCCGGTGGTGGAATCATTGCCGCCGGTACTGCGCAGAATCTCACGGTGACATTTGCGCCGGTGGCGATGGCGAATTACGGCGGCACAATCACAGTCAATAGTGATGCGACCAGCGGCTTTAGCACGATTTCCACCTTCGGGACCGGCACGGCAAGTAGTATCGGGTTGAGCGGGAATCTAGTGTTTGTCAATGTTGCCACCGGGACGACTGCCACGGCGACGCTGACAATTACCAACGGAGGCAACACCGCCTTGACGGTGAGCAGTATCAACTATCCGTCCGGTTTCAGTGGTGCGTTCAGCGGGACGATTCCGGCGGGTGGTTTGCAGAATGTAGTCGTCACATTTGCGCCGGTGGCACTCGTTAGCTACGGCGGAGTGGTGACAGTGAATAGCGATGCGACGAGCGGTTCCAACTCAATCATCGTTTCCGGAACCGGTAATCCGGCCACCCGCAGTATTGGAATCAGCGGAAATTTAAACTTTGGCAATGTTCCCATCGGAACCACTGCGCCGGCGACGTTGACTATTAGCAACTCCGGTAATGTGCCGCTGACAATTACCGGCATCAGTTACCCGGCCGGATTTAGTGGCGCTGTGAGTGGAACGATTCCGGCCGGAACATCACAGGGCATACCGGTCACGTTCACGCCGGTGGCAATGACCAATTACAGCGGCACGATCACGATTACCAGTGACGCAACCGGTGGGTTCAACACGATTGCGGTCTCCGGCACCGGGACAGCATCGCGCATTATTAGCGTCAGCGGAAATCTGGCGTTTGGGAGCGTGGCTACCGGTACCAATGCAACCGCGATTTTAACGATTTCCAATTCTGGCAATTCGACTTTGACTGTGAGCAGCATCAGTTATCCGTCGGGTTTCAGCGGCGCGTTTAGTGGCGCGATTGCCGCCGGAGCTTACACGAATGTGACGGTGACATTTGCTCCGGTGGCTGTAATCAATTACAGCGGCACATTGACGGTGAATAGTGACGCGACTAGCGGTGTGAATACGCTTGCCGCGTCCGGCAGCGGCGCGGCCGTGGCGACGCCGACAATTTCGCCGAACGGCGGTACGTTCACAAATTCAGCTTCCGTCATCTTGGCGTGCGGCACCTCCGGTGCGACGATTCGCTATACGACCGACGGCTCTGCGCCGAATGCAAGTTCAACTCCGTATGTCAGCCCAATCGCAATCACAAGCTCGAAGACCTTGCGGGTTGTTGGTTACGCGACCGGTTACACGCCGAGCACCGAGGCAACGGCTAGCTTCACAATTCTCTTTCCGTTGCCGACGGTGGCGACGCCGGTATTTTTACCGACGGGTGGAACGTTCTCGAATTCAGCGACGGTGAAGTTGAGTTGCGCGACCAGCGGTGCGAAGATTTATTACACGACAGATGGTTCGACGCCGACGGCGAGTTCAACGCTCTATACCAGCGCAATTGTCCTAAGTAATTCTGCCACCATTCAAGCGATTGCGGTGAAAACCGGCATGAATAATAGCGCGGTTGGCTCGGCGGCATTGACGATTTGGCATCCGCTACCGTTGACAATCTTGACGGGGAGCACTTTGCCGTCGGCGTTGAAGGGAGTGGCGTATAGCCAAACGTTGGCGGCGTTCAATGGCACGCCACCGTATAGTTGGTCGTCGACGAAGCTACCGGCAGGATTAAGTTTATCGGCGAGTGGTGTCCTCAGTGGGAAACCAACAGCATTGGGAACGATGAGTTTCGTTGTCACAGTGAAAGATTCCGCGAAGCTTAAACAAACGACGAGCCAATCGTTCAGCCTGACCATCGTGGACCCGGCACCGACGTTTGCGCCGGTGGCGGGAACGTACACCGGCTTGATTCTTCCGACTACCGGTACTCCGACGAGTGCGAATTCGGGATTCATTCAGATTGTGGTGGCCAGTAGCGGGAGTTTCGCAGGGAACCTGACATTCAATGGAGTAAAAACCGCTTACACCGGGCAATTCGATTTGAGCGGAAATGCGACGAACACCGTTGCGGGAAATCTTGTGGTGCTACATTTGGGTTTAGGGGCAGATGGCGGTACGCTCACTGGGACGGTGAATGGAGCAGGATTCACATCGACGATTCTAGCGAATTTGCCCGACGCTAGCGGTAATACGTTGGCGGGAAAATACAATCTGATTTTGAGTCCAGCGGATGCAACCGACACCAGCCTTCCACAAGGCTATGGATATGCGATCCTGACCGTGAATTCATCAGGGAATGGGAAGCTAACCGGAACTCTCTGTGACGGAACATCATTAAACATCCAAGTGCCAGTTTCGCACGGCACCTGGCCGTTTTATGTCAGTCTCTATAAGAACACCGGAGGCTGCATCGGCTGGGTGACTCTGACCAATGGTACCGCCACTGGAACAGTGAGTTGGTCTGCACCGGCAAGCAAGGGATATGCGGCATTTAATACAACTTTAAGTTTGGATGGTTCGGTGTACACAACCGGTCCGCAATTGAATAAAACGTGGACGCTAACCTTTAGTGGTGGCGGCTTAGTGAGTGACGTAGTGCAGACGGTCACATTAGACGGGCTAGGCAATAGAGTCGGTGTTGATCCCATGGATGTAGATATTACGGTGAGTAGTGGCTTATTTTTCGCGGATTGGGGTTTTGCGCCAACGGTTGGGAGTCGATTAATTCCATTCCAAGGTTTGTTTTTGCAAGCGGAGAGCGCGTGCTATGGATTTTTCCAAAATGGTAATCTCATCGGCGGCGTCACCGTTGTGCCAGCTCATTAATTCTATTTTTCCAGTGACGTGACCACGCTTTTTCGAGCCACCTGTATACCACGGCAAACAAGATTAGCATCTTGAATTGCTCACCAGCTTCAAATATTTTTACTTAACTTTGTTTTAATCTGAAGAGTGGGAAAAGTTCTAGAAATGATAGTGTCCCCAATTCGGGGTAAACGAGCGCAAAAAAGCCACTCTTAACCAATTGTTGCTGCGCAGCAACAATGCAAAACGAATGTCAAATCAACTAATCGTCCCCATTGGGAAACGCGCGATCAAAATATGCAAGGCATTACCGTCGTACAGGAAACTTTAATTTGAATTACATTGGGATAACGACTTACAATCGAGAACGGCAGCAGGATTGTGGACTAAAGTTTAGGGTAATAACGTCGATTTAGTTCAGGTAATGTTGGTTATCAGGATTTCCTTTGTTAAATGAAGAGGCAACTATGAAACAGAAGCAGAAAGATTGGCAGGAGCGCCGGCTCAAGGAAGCTCTGGATGATTATGACGAAGAACTAGAGCTGGAGATGGATGATGAGCGCTTTAACCATGCGCAATTGACAGCGAAACAACGCGCGGCCCGCCTCAGTTATTTCAAAGAATTGTTCCGATTACAGGTCGAACTAGTGAAGTTGCAGGACTGGGTGGTTCAGAAAAAACTCAAGGTAGTTGTCTTATTTGAAGGGCGCGATGCGGCCGGCAAGGGTGGTGCCATCAAGCGGATCACCCAACGGTTAAATCCGCGTGTGTGTCGCGCGACGGCTTTACCAGCGCCGAGTGAGCGGGAACAGACTCAATGGTATTTTCAGAGATATGTGAGCCAGTTGCCGGCTGGTGGTGAAATCGTCTTATTTGACCGGAGTTGGTACAACCGGGCGGGAGTTGAGCGGGTGATGGGCTTTTGTTCCGATGACGAATATGAAGAATTCTTTCGGACGGTTCCTGAATTTGAAAAAATGTTGATTCGGTCTGGAATGATTCTCATCAAGTACTGGTTCTCCATAAGCGATGATGAACAGAACCTGCGCTTTACGATGCGCATCAATGACCCGCTGAAGCAGTGGAAGTTGTCGCCTATGGATTTAGAGTCGCGCCGCCGCTGGGAGGCTTATACCAAGGCCAAGGAGAAGATGTTAGAGCACACGCATTTGCCTGAATCGCCTTGGTGGATTGTGGATGGCAACGATAAAAAGCGGGCGCGCTTAAACTGTATTCATCATTTGCTCAGTCAGATTCCGTATGAGGAAGTTGAGCATGATCCTGTAATCTTGCCCGAGCGTGTTCACAACCCTGAATACATTCGCGGCCCCATCCCTAAGAAAATGTATGTCCCGGAAATCTATTAAGAGCAAGCGTCACAGAGTTTGCCGAATGATTTTCCTAACGAATCTTTTCTAACAAACCATCACCCACACCAGCTTGTGAAGCTATTTCTCGAGCAGAACCTCAAAATTCCATTTAATTACCTATAACTACCTATTACTGAACTGGTTACGTATCAGTTGTGCAATATTTCCACTATTTTCTCTAACTCCTTGTCCCCGGCCGGGTTACCGGGGATTTAGGTATCGGCTGGTAGTGTGACCCCGGTGGGAGGCGTTGCCGTATTAAAAAAGTGTGGCCGAATTAGGGCAGGACGCGCGCGGACAATCACCCCACGCTGCATTAGATCCATGACGGCGAGCCCGGTTTCATGATTGGCGCGGGAACATTCGGAAACCACACGCATTAATTCCCCGAGTGTTAAGGTTCGATTTTGTCGTTGCATTATCGGTTCCTTGGGTTGGAATTTCTACCTTTCCCATACCACAGCGGATTGGGCTTGTCTGTCGGGAGAAACCCCTGAAACCCATTCGGAAAACACTGAGGTCAGAAGTCTTCCAATAAATCTAAATATCGATTGCTATTTCTTCGAATGAGCCTACCTTGCGCTAGAGAGTCGAGGGCAGAGTTGAAGTTGCAGAGTAGAGTCAATAGTCGAAGTCAGTGCAGTTGCAGTTCCGCCTCGACTCTCGACTTGTTTTTAGAGACTAACCGCCCGTCACACTCACCCGACCGCTGCTGCAATTCAGTCGTTACCGGGGTTCGGGAAGAATTAGATACAGAAACCGCCTTAGACCGACTGCTACTTCTTCCACCACGCATAGCCACCTAAGGCTAGTCCGCCCTTAACGGTTAATTTTAGAAACGAACTCAAGAACCGTTTCACTTTTTGTGTGAGTCTATTGGGCTGAGCATCACGATTTCTTGCTTCAACAAAATCCGCCAACAATGGATTACCACTGAGTTTGGCTAGCCACAATCGTGGACACCCGTGATGATCAAAACACACCAACACAACACCGAAGCCAGTTCCAGCCACCGCTAGAATTAGACAAAAAATTGTACGGGGAGTCATAATTCCGAATAAATTTTAACCAACCGCTTCAGACTGTCTACCTCTTCTTCCGAAAACCATTACTTTTTCCAGTTTTGGTTGCGCAGTTGCCTCCGAACTGACGGACTGAAGAATGTTTTTCCCTGTTGAACTTTCCGAATTGCATCGCAGACGAGTTCAGCGGAGCAATGTTTAATCAAATAGCCCATTGCCCCAGCTTTGGCCGACTCTTCGATATAGACATCATCGTTATGTGACGAAAGTATGAGGATTTTAGTGGCGGGGAATGCTTTGAGAATCTGGCGAGTAGCTTGCAAACCATTGAGCACAGGCATGGCAATATCCATCAGCACGATTGCGGGGCGAAGTTTTCTGACCATAGCGACTGCCTGACGCCCATTTTTTGCTTCGCCAACGACTTCAAGATCATCAGCTTCTTCTAGAATTTTTCTGAAAACTTGACGCACAAGATTGTTGTCATCCGCCATCAAGACCGTGATTGGTTTCAATAGTGGTGTACGTAGTGGCAATTGCCCGCATTGTCTATATGGGGTTGACATTATATTTTCCTTTTCGTGAAGGCTAAGGTTTTTCCGCATCCAGACGGCAGAATTCAACTCAATGGAAAGCAAAATTCTTTATCAGACTGAAGGCAGTTCATCGTAAAACCGACTTCGTTGTGGCAGGTAACAGCGACACTCTCTGCCCCATTGCCGTGAATAGCGATGTTTATTAACTTATATTTTCGTGACGGTAAGCCCAGCCGTGCATTAACCACACCGGAACTAGCCTCAACTATCATTTGCTATTTCCTCAAACAGTCCGATATTGCGGTGGAGAGCCGAACCACCTCTCAGCAGCAACGCCCACTAGGGCGGAAGAAGCCCCGAGAAAACTTGGGGAAGCAGCAAGAATGAGAGACAGTTCCTCGGCTCTCTTTTTTTCATAACCGATTCAACCTGCTAAGCAGTCGAGCTTGAACCTTAACGCCCAATTATCGGTAAATCTCCCAAAGGCGGTCTAAGTCCGATCGTAGTTGTCTCTCTAAGAACGGATATTTTTTAATCGTCTCTTCAATGGAAGTCGTTATTCCGTCTCGCAACTGCAAATCTTTTTCGCTGTTGCCTGGACCAGACTTTGAGTCCGAATTTAAATGCACCGCAACGAGGGATAATTCCGTGAACAAGAGAGAAATCGACAAGTCGAGTTTATCCCCAGAGTTGTTCGCAAACCAACTCCGGCACCGTTGTTGAATGCTTCGAGCTAAATCATCTCCGTCCATACGTATCGCTGTGAGCCTTTTAGCAGGCTTACTCCCGGCCTTTTTCCACTGGCTCACCGGCCTGCACCCAGCCTTTGATCCCGTCGGGTAGGTGTTTGACATTAGTGTAACCGAGTTTCAAGGCTGCGGTGGCTGCCGCTTTATACGCCATACATTTTGGACCGCCACAATACGCAACAATCAGTGCTGTTTTGTTCGGCGGGAGAAGCGTTGCCAGCTTTGCCGAGGTGGCTTCAAAATCAATCGCTCCGGTAATGTGCCCTTTCTGCCAAGATTCCGAACCGTTCGCATCCAAGAGTACGACTTGTTTTGCGGCGAGGGCAGCTTTGAGTTCTGGGATGGTAATATCCGTCACATCCGCAGCGTAAAGGGTGGCGACTAATAGAGCGGGGATTAACCAATAGATTAACTTTTTCATGATGTCCTTTGAGGTTTGATTGTGATTTACTTGGTTGCTAACAGTTGTGAATTCGCGCCATCGAGCAACTAGCGATTGCCACCAACATAATTCTCAAATATGAAAAAGCAAATCTGCCTCGCGTTCATCTTTCGAAGCACTGGGTTCACACAAACACAATCGACACTAATTCACCGGAGTCCTAGGAGACAAGATGCCGAAGCTGATTTTAAAGGTGACAAGTTGTCCGGTTTAATTTACATGGAGACTACAATATGATTTATCCATTCTGGGATGTGACGACAGGTTACGGGATTTTGATGGCAACGATTGCCATTATTCATGTGTTCATCTCGCACTTTGCCATTGGCGGTGGATTGTATCTGGTTGTTACCGAGCAAATGGCGCGGCGCCACAACGATGAACCGCTGTTGGCGTTTCTCCAAAAACTAACCAAGTTTTTCGTGTTGGTCACAATTGTGGCCGGCGTATTGACCGGCGTTGGCATCTGGTTCATCATTGGACTGCTTAACCCGCTCGCCACAGAGGCCCTCATCCACAATTACGTCTGGGGCTGGGCAACGGAATGGACGTTTTTCATTGGAGAAATCGCCGCTGCACTGATTTATTATTACGGCTGGAATAAGATGGCGGCTCAGGCACACCTCATCATCGGCTGGATTTATTTCATCTTTGCTTGGCTGTCGCTGGTCATCATCAACGGGATTCTCACATTTATGCTGACGCCCGGCAAATGGTTGACCACCGGCAATTTCTGGGATGGTTTTTTTAATCCGACGTATTGGCCGGGCGTGATCATGCGCACCGGCGTCTGCATAATGTTGGCCGGTCTCTACGCATTGCTCGTTGCCTCCCGGCAGGCGACCGGTGATTTCAAGGCGCGAATCGTGCGCTATTCTGTAACGTGGGGCTTGTTTGGTCTGGCGCTGACCACGGTCACGCAACGTTGGTATTTGAGCACCATCTTGACCACGTTGACGACGAAAGTTTTACCGGGGCCCATCCTTGCACTCCGATCCGCCGCGTGGCTCGCAATTGTGATTGGCGGATTACTGATATTGGCTTGGGTGTTAGCCCGGCGGCTATCGATAATTATCGCCGGATTATTGATGGTGAGCGGGCTGGTGTGGTTTGGGTCGTTTGAATCATTTCGCGAATCTGTCCGCAAACCATATGTGATTACCGGTTACATCTATGGCAACGGCGTCGAAGTCGCAAAAACTGAAAAGTATAAAAAGGAAGGTTACCTCGCCCAAATTACTTACCGCACCGGCGACGATGGGGCTGATTTGTTTCGGCATGCATGCCGCAGTTGTCATACCCTGGAAGGGTACCGTCCTCTGAAGCCGGCTTTCAACGGTACCGACTCGAAATTCATCGCAAGTATCATTCGTGGCGCGCATTTATTGAATGCTAACATGCCTCCATTTTTCGGTACGCCGGCTGAAGCGGATCAAATCGCGGCTTACATTTATCAGCGAATCGATCAACGTCCGCTGGACCAGATTTATCCGGCCGCCGATTTAGGTCGCCAAACCTTTGCACTCCGGTGCGCCAAATGTCACAAACCGGGAACCGCTAGCGATAAATCAAAATCATTCGCTGGTCAAAGCACCTCCGACCTCAGCACCATGCTCGACAATCTTCCTGAACTAGCTGAGGGCATGCCGGCCTACACCGGTACCGCCGCCGAACGGAACGCGCTTGTGCAGTATCTTCAATTGCTAGGAAAGGCGGCAAAATAATGAACCTTCCGAATTACGAATTTCTTTCCGCGCCGATTCAATTAATCACAGTCCTGCACCTACTCACCTTGAGTCTACATTTTCTGGCGATGAACTTATTACTTGGTGGAGTCATCATCGTACTGATCGCCGGTATCAGTAAGCAGTGGGATGACCCCACCTTGGTGAAATTTGTAAAGTTGTTTCCAGTGGCAATGGCGGCGACCATCACACTCGGCATTGCACCGCTGTTATTCCTTCAATTGGTATATCACCGGCAGGTTTATGCGGCCGCGATTGTGAGCGGCTGGTTTTGGTTATTGGTACCGGCGGTTGCGCTGGTGGTCTACTACTTGCTCTATCGAACCTCATTGAAAGGTGATCGGACTGGCAAACTCAGCGTGCCAGCACTACTGGTAGCGCTGGCTGGCTTGCTTTATATCTCGCTGGTCTACAGCTCCGTATTGGCCATGGCCGAACAGCCGAAACTAATTCACGAGCTCTATGCCCAAGACCAATCCGGTTGGGTCTGGAACCCAGCAATCGGTAGCTATCTTCTGCGCTGGCTGCATATGATTCTGGGCGCACTGGCGGTCGGCGGCTATTGGATTGGCGCCATTGGAAAAAACTCACCGGTGGCGTATCAGACTGGTAAACGATTCTACGTGACTGGCGTTGCTGTTGCGGCGGTTGCCGGTAGCGCCTATCTCATGACTGTCCCCGGCTTGATGCAGACTCGTGCGATCTGGGTTTTAGGCGTCGGGATTTTATCCACACTTGGCTCGTTGCATCTCTTCTTCAAGAAAAAATTCTGTTTGTCCGGGATGTTGTTGCTCGGCTCAATGTTAACGATGGTGTACGCCCGTCATATGGTTCGGCTTTTGCGGTTAGCGGATACTTACCGGCCTGACTCAATGCGCTTCATGCCGCAATGGGGACCGTTTGGAATGTTCTTAATTTGCTTCGTAGCTGTACTGGTGGTGGTCGCGTACATGGTGCGGTTACTGATCACTAAGCGATCGGCAGAGTTGAGCAGCTCTGGTGCTGCCAACTAAATTAAGAAATCAAAAGCCCTAGAAGCCATCCCAGAAATACCGGCAATCCCGCGAATCTTTGCGACCGCAATGCTCCGACCAACACCTCAGCGCTGCCACGCGCCTGCGAATTCACCAGCAATAACAACGACGGCCAATTCAGCTACGAGTGATTGCGGTGCGTTAATCGTCCGGTAAACTTCCGGCGCTCCATTGGAACATTGCACCGTAAACAACGCCACCTCCTCCGGTAAGAATCGACCCACCACCGGTAATTGCAGTTGACCCTCGTCTAGTTCCATTGGAAAGTAATAATGACTAGTCAACCTCAAGCCAACTCCGTCAATTGTAATGTTGATTATTCATAAACTTGCTAAAAAAACAAGCTAAATCGCATTGGTTGATTTAAAATCCCCTCTTAGTGTGTGGCACCCCTCAAAATTTTAATCTAATCATGGTAACCTCTTATTGCTGACCGGGTTACGTATCAGTTATGCAATATTTCCACTATTTTCTCTAACTCCTTGTCGCTGGCCGGGTTACCGGGATTTCGGTATGCTTAATCAGTGATTTGCCAGTGAGAGGTTGAAGGTGGTGCAAAAGTGAAGATTCAACACGCTTTGGCAGCGAGTAAGCCAATTCCAGTCGGGGCACTGCATAACATCCCTCAAAGGGAGCGGTCTAGATGTCGACTTGTTTCGCTAAGCTGTAGCGGCTTCCCGATGCGCAGCAAATGTTGTTGGACAGGATGGATGAATGAGAACCACTGCCCGCAAATCGTCCATTGCACTTTGTAAATCGTTGTGCGAAGTAGCGCTCAATTGAGCTATCGATGCGCATCGACGATTGAGAATAGGACATTTTCCAACAAGTTGGAAACTCCCCTTTTTCAGAAGCAACCGGGTCGATCGCGATTCCTCCTCTTTGCCGGTGGGAAGCTCATTCAGTTCCGCTCTCGGATGGCTCCGGTGGGATTGGATCCGTCAAACAGTGCAGAATGAACTCTTGAGTGGTGCAAAACCGCTCAATAATGGCTTTGGGCGGAGATGGATTGATGCGGCCGCCTCCATACGGAAGTTTCCGCCTCTGATGACTCGGTGAAATACCCCCATGCAACCCCTGTCCGCCCCCAACGCCCCCATGGATCTGGGAATTCGAATATATACTATGACTATTAATATTCTCTTTAGAGAGAATTATAGAATCATCAGGGGCGTTGGGGGTTATTGGGGGTTTGGATCGCTCCATTGGGGGCGGATTGGGGGTTGATGGGGGCGCTGCATCTGGAATCCCTGGAATTCGGCTAAAAGTGTACCGTTTGGACTTTCGGGTGCCTTCTCCGGTCGATTTCTCAACAGTAACCTCTTCTCGGCAGACCGAATGGACATCCACATCAATACAACACTGGTCGAGGTTGAAGAATGTGCCTAAGCGTTTCCCAATGGCCTTGAGAACTCGACTGCGGGTCTCTTCATCCATGAGGTTGTCACCCGGCTTGAGAAACTCCGCTAACGCCGCTGGTTTATACCGCTCGAGAACATCAATCACCTGGTTGGCGGTCAGTGGTTTATTGTCCTGGTTGGCATCAAAGACAGCCAGTGCTACATCCCGCAGCCAGGTCAGGTAAGGGTTCGTAACCCGTTGTTGAACATTGGCGTGATCATCTAAGAGCGGAGCACTGCCCAACAAGTGCTGGACAATCCAATCCAAACTACCGCCCCAGTTCGCAAAATCATGCTGTCGCACCTCAGTCCGTGGACAGCCCTCCTTGAACCATTCCTTCAAGATCGTATGGATTGCCCCCAGAAACCGACCCTGGTTAGCCCGGACATGAGCGAGGATATCGCCTTCAGGGTATTTTCGGTACTGGTAGGTATCGAGACGTTTTTGAATCCGGACAATGCTGGATCGATTGACTAGATCGACCGGCATCTCCGCCTTATTGGAGGTAATCATCAGAATGGTCCGCCGGGGATCAATCGAGACGGCTTGGCAATGCGGAATCCGGGCCGAGTAGGAATCCTCGGTGCAAAAGCTTTCCATTTTCTGGCTATCGAGAACCCCGCGAATGTTATCAAACGAAATGAACGGCTTGCCGTTGACCAGGTGGGTATCGAAACTCTCTTCCATCGAACCGACCCCCCCGGCAGTTTTCTTATTCACGGTGGCAACGGCTAACCCGTAGATCGCAGCCGTAAGCTTGTTGCGATAGCCTTTACCCGATTGGGAGACATTGGCTTCGGTCACATCCACCGGAGCCCGACCGGTTAATAATCCACCAAAGACCATGGCCGGAGTAATCAAGGCCGCCACGGCCCGGGCGTGATCCCCCTGGCTGACAAAATCAAAATCCACCACCACCAACTGCAACAACGCAATGGCTTCCTCAAGGGTGCAAACCGTTGTGGCAGTTCCACCAGCCAAAACCCCGCTGTCTTTGTCGTAGCTGACGATCTCGTGCAGAGTTCCATCGGCGCGCACCACCAAGACCGGGCAAGGTGTGATGAGTTTAATCGGGGGAAGTGTTTCCAAGAACCGCTGGGAATTCAGCAGCACTTCTGCAGTAGATTTGGGACAGATTGCCGGGACAGTTTCTTGTTTCTCTTTCTTTTTCAGCGCCGCGACCTCCTCAAACAATGAGGGTGCCCGCGCCGCAATCACTGGCTTGAGGATGCGTTCACCGCGCTCATCTTGGCCACGCTCGACGACGACTCCACCCCGGACAAAGATCCCTCCCGTAGCCGCGAGCAGCTCGCCGAGTTTCACTCCCACACTGTTGATGGTGCCGCCACCGGGCGGCAGAACGACCATTGGTAACGTGGTGTCAGACCAACCGTTTTTCTGAGCCAGCTTGAACAAGGTGCCCAACGTAATAGCCCGGTGAGTTTGCAAGCCGGTCTCGGAATCGATGCCGATGGGACCACTGGCATCGAAGTGCCCCCACTGGTAATCATTCGTCTGCTGGTTGAATTTATCCGACTTGGCCGACCACGCATTCCAGATGGATTGGGCTCCCTCTCCACCGCCTTGACCGGCCCACCATTTCAGCGCAAACCCCATGTGGAGCCAGGTCTCGTAATCATCCGGCGGAATGAACTCTAATGCTTTCCGGATTCGCTCGGCTTCTTCGGTTGGGGTCGCCGAGAGACCCACCCCGGGATTCGCAGGCTTGGTGCTGACAACCGCTTTGCCAAAGATCTCCGTGTAGATGACGGCTGCACTCGGGCTGGTCGTGACATCGCCGGGATAGGCTGGCAAGCGGTGGCCGGTGATCGTGAAATATCTTTTGGTGTTATAGAACTCGGCGGCATAACCGGTTTTCTCAATCTTATGACCGGCAGTGAGTGGGAATTTGCCGCGAACAATAATTTTAATCCCGGTCCCACTGGGGCTGACTTCCGAGTAGGAATTCAGTCGTTGGAGATAACCTTCGACTTCGGGATGGAGCTGACCCTCCGCATTCAGACAATTATCGAAATCAATCCCGGTGTAATCGTCTGCCTCACAAAACACAAATCCCACGCCGGCAAGATTGTTGGCTTGTGCGTGGGTGATGGCTTCATGATCGGTTCCCCAAGTTGTAAAGTCATTCGCTTTGGCTTCATGACCGGTCTTGGGGTTAATGGGGATCTTGTTAATCTTGGATTTCCCCTCTTTCGTGGTGTACGGCACAGCGCGCCACGCGACCCACTGGGGGCGGGCGCGCAAACTGGGGGGCAGGGTGGTGTATTGAGTAGTGAGCATGATTCGGTTTCCTTGGGAGTGGCGAACTGCCCCGCCCAGGTACCTGAGCGAGGCAGCCAACCGATTCACTTACATCACAGCTGCGCTAGCCATTGTCGCTAGTGCCTGGGCTGGGTTTACTCCGGCCGCAACCGCCGCCGCTATGGATGGCATCACAGCCGCTCCTGCGGTCGCAACAACCTCGGTGCCGGCCACCTTCGCCGTTGTTTGGCCGCGCTTGCCGGACTTGCTGCGCTTGCCAGTGCAATTCTCCGGCTTCACAACGAAC
>Ga0209083_1000706_pt1 | contig 46052 bp, 35 predicted proteins | sample AM7aDNAmetaG_FD_184132 | JGI IMG/M metagenome (GOLD analysis project Ga0209083, IMG submission 184132) | Freshwater microbial communities from Finland to study Microbial Dark Matter (Phase II) - AM7a DNA metaG (SPAdes) (version 3) | ecosystem: Environmental > Aquatic > Freshwater > Lake ...
GATTGCCGGGGGTGGGCCGGCCGCTTCGGCTGCGCCTCAGCGGCCGGCCCACCCCCGGCAATCGCCCAGACAAACATGACATTTCTATCTGAGCTTAAACCATGACATTTCTACTTCTTGACAACAAGAGCGGGAAGGTGCTGATTCTGGTCCATTCCACGCCGGTGGGCTGACGGGTAGGATGGCGCAATGTCCGAAGCAGAGAGTCTGAAGCGTTCGCATGCCTGGCGGAGCCAGTTTCGCACTCGCAACCATGAAGCTGCCCATGATACGGGCGCAGCTTCCGCACCGATTCATTGTGAGCACGAACTGGTCTGTCGCGACAAGGCTCATGTTGTGGATACCCAGGAGTTGCTGGAGGGGCTGCTGGGGCGACTGCGGGCGGCGGGATCGTTTGCGTTTGACAGCGAGTTCATCGGTGAGCTTTCTTACGTTCCCAAGCTCTGCCTGATCCAGATTGCGACGTCGGCGGAGATCGCCCTGGTAGACCCGTTGGCCCCGATCGAGTTGAAGCCGTTGTGGGAAGTGCTAGCGGATGCTTCGGTGGAGAAGATCGTGCATGCCGGGGCGCAGGATATGGAGCCGGTGACGCGCATTCTGGGCCGGCCGGCGGTGAGAGTGGTTGATGCGCAGATTGCCGCCGGCTTTGCGCGGCTACCCTACCCGATTTCGCTGCAACGGCTGGTGCTGCATACGCTGAAGGTGAAGTTGGGCAAAGGGCTCACGTTTACGGATTGGCAACAGCGGCCGCTCTCGACGCAGCAGGTGCGCTATGCGGCCGATGATGTGCGCTATCTTCCGGCCGCGTGGGCGGAGCTGCGGAAGACTTTGGAGGCTGGTGGGGCGATGGGGTGGGTGGCGCAGGAGTGCGAGGCGATGTGTCAGGCGCCACCGTACCAGTTCAGCCCCGAGACATCGTTTCTGAAGATCCGCGGGGCTGGGGCCTTGGATGCGAAACATCTAGGGATACTGCGCGAGCTCGCGATCTGGCGCAACCAGACAGCACAAAGCGCCGACCTTCCGCCGCGAACGGTGGTGAGCGACGAGATCATGGTGGATATGGCGCGTCGAGCGCCCTCGAGCGAAGAGAAGTTGCAGAATATCCATGGCCTGCCGCGGCCGGTGCGGGTGGCGCATGGCGGAGAGATTCTTGCAGCGATCGCTCAGGGTCTGCAGCAGGGGATTCATGTTGAGCCCGAGATGCGCAAGAGCGATGAGCTGCCCTCGGATCAGTTTCGTATTGACTCGATCCTGGCGGTGGCGCAGTCGATGTGCATGGCGCACGGGATCGATCCGCAGATTGCGTTCACGCGCGGTGATATTGCCGAGATGCTGCGCGCTTTGTCGGGAGGAAAGGACACGGCCGGCTGTCGTGTGATGCAGGGCTGGCGCGGCGAGGTGGTAGGTCGGCCGCTGGTGGCGTTCTGCCGTGGCGAGACGCCTCTGCAGCTTGGCTGGCGCGAGGGGATGCTGCAGAGCAAAGACCGGCGTTGATCTTTGCCCGAGGCTCTGCATGATAGCGCCCCCAACGTGAAGCCCCAGGAACGACATAACGCGATCTGTAATGTGACCGGCGAGGTCATCTGGGGATTCCAAGGGTCGCTGGTGCCGGTGGCAACCGTGCTGACGGTGCTGCTGCTGCAATTGGGGGCACGGCAGAGCACCGTGGGCCTGCTGCCGATGCTCGATGGCATGATGCTGATGATGCAACTCGCGGGCATCTATCTGTTTCGCGAACGACGGACGCGGCGGGTGAAGATCGTCGTTTGGCATTATGTGACGATGCTGCCGTTTCTAGGGTTGATCGGCGTACTGATCCTGCTTCGTCACCATATCAGCCCGGCGGCGCTGGTGGTCATGGTGATGGCGTGTTGGTCGGTGTTTGTGCTGGCGATGGGGGTTGTGATCGCGGCGTGGCAAGACTGGCTGGCGCACCTTTTCCACGAGGGAATCCGCGGGAGGGTGACAGGGCTGGCATGGGGATTGTCGAGCCTGGTTGGCGTAGTGGGCGCCCTGATCGCCGGCTGGATCCTCAAGCTGTACCCGGACCTGAGTACCTTTGGCTGGCTGTATCTGGTCGCCATGGTGCTGGCCGTCGTGTCGATCACGGTATTCCTGTCGATCCGTGATCCAGCCGAGCAGGAGGAGCAAGAGGCCGTTGCGCGCTTGCGCGATATGGGGGCGGCGGCCCGCCAGAGTCTGCGGACGGCGGACTTCCGGGCGGTGCTGATCGGGCGCTCTCTGGCGTATGCGGGATTCTGTGTGGGTCCGTATATCACGATGTACTATCTTTCGGATGCGGGTGGGAAGCTTTCGGATTCACTACTGGTGTCTCTTGGAGCCGCGCAGACGCTGGGAGCGGCGGTTGCCTGTATTGTATTCGGCCGGCTGGGCGACCGGATTGGGCATCGGGTTGGCGTGCTGACCGGAGCGCTCTTCCAGATTGCCTGTCTGTTGTGCGTTCTGCTGGTGGCCGGGCCGATCGGCTGCCTGCTGGCGATGCTGTGTGCCGGCGGTGTTCGCGGGGCGATGTCGGTCTCTTATATGAACCTTGTGCTGGAGAGCTGCCCACACCGAATCCGTTCAGCGCACGTGGCGATCGGGAACATCATCGTGGGGATGACAGCGATGGTGGCGCCGATATTGGGCAGTCGCCTGGCAGGGGGGTACGGGATTCGGACGATGATGGGGGCATCGCTGGCGGTGAGCATCGTCGCGGCCGCCTGGATCGCATGGAAGGTGCGCGATCCGAGGCATACTCGGGGTGTGGCGGTGCGGGAGCCAGTAGATGCACATGCAGCATAGCCGGTGTTATTGTCCCAGGGCGATTCCGTAGATGCTGGTTTGGCGGCGGACATGGCGCATAGCTTGTGAGTTGTGTGAGCGGAGATGCTGTATGAGGTACAGTTAGATTCGTGATTAGTGCGGGTATGATGCCGGGCGAGGAGGAATCATATGCGATTTCGGCGAGTGCTCTTGCGGGTCATGCTCTGGTCGCTGGCGCTGGCGGCGGTTTGCGGAGTGCTGGCGGTGTTGTTCTCGGCACATGAAACGGCGTGGCGAGTGGTGGGGACGATGTTTGCGACGGCGGTGGCGGCCGGGCTGTTGATGTGGACCTCGGCGATGTCCGAGCGTGAACGCACGCAAGCTGCGGGCTTGTTAGGGATGGGCACGGTGGTGGTGGAATGGATGCTTGCGGAACTCTTGATCTGGGATGCGAATGCGTGGTTTGGCTGGGGATGGTGGTTTGAAGAGCGGGTGGGATTGACGATGTTCTTCGGGGCGGCGACGACGATCTGGACCATGCTGGCTCTGGCATGCAGAAAACGGCAAGGGTTTGCACTGGCATCCGTCAGTGGGTTGGTGCTGGCAGGTTTGGTGGCGGTATTGTGGTTGGCAGGCTTGTGGTGGCCAGTGGAAGGTCAGTATGGCTCATTTGCGAAATCTGCAGAAATGATTCTGGGCTCGGCGGGGGCGATTGCAATGATGGGCGCGCTGGGGTGCCTGCTGGTTGTGAGATTCTCCATGCGACGATGGTGGGTGTGGATCGCATTGCTGTGTGGGGCAATAGCACTGGCTATGTTGTTGACGGCGATCTGGATGGACATCAATCAAAGCAACGGGACAGTGGAGTGTTTGATCACGGTGACGGCCATAGGGGTCTTCTGGAATCTCCTGCGGCAGGTGCAATTGCTCTATGAGCAACAGTGGGTGGTTTGGGCAACGATGGCGGCCACGGCGGTGACAGGATTGTTACTGGATGTGGTGATCGTGCTCGACAAACAGCACGCCGATGTGGATATGCTGGGCCGGCTGGCTTCCTCCGCTGGAATATTGACAGGGTGTGGCATGCTGGCGATTGTGGTGCTGACCAGACTCAATCGGCATGATATTCGGCCCACCGAGATGCCTCCTGTAGAGACGATGACTGTGGTATGTCCGGTGTGCCAGAAGAAGCAGACGCTGAAGATTGGTGAAGCGCGATGTGCAGGATGTGGATTGGGATTCGAGATCAAGGTGAAAGAGCCCCGATGCCCACAATGCAACTACCTTCTGTTCATGCTGCAATCAGATCGCTGCCCGGAGTGTGGCGCGACAGTGAGATAGTGCAGTGAGGGTGCGCAGTTGAATGCGTTCGGAACTTTGGATTCGGGATTCGTGATCGCGGAATGTCGATGGCGGCGTTCTCGTCGGTTAGAATGGGCACACCATGATTCGAGCAATCATCCTTGCATCGTTGATTCTGGTGGCTTGTCCGGCTTGGGGTGAGGTGCTGCTGCAGGAGGATTTTGAGGATGTGAATCTGCCGCAGCGCGGGTGGTGGGATATATCGCAGTGGGGCGCGGATAAGGGGCTGTATATCGCGGGCGAGCCCGAGGTGACGCCCAGGACGGGCAAGGGGTGCCTGAGGATTCGGTATACCAAGGGAAACACCGGGGGCTGGGCTGCGCACAAGCTGCGCGGGGTGAAAGAGTTTTATTGCCGCTACTACCGTTTCTTCCCTGAGGGGTGGGAATGGCCGCAGGGATACGGGCCGCACGACTCGTATGTGATGGCCGGCTATAAAGGCGCACCGACGAATACTGATGCGACGATCTACCTGGATTTCTGGAAGAGCGCGGACACGTTGATGCGCGTGGCGACCTGCCAGCAGAAGTGGGGCTATAACGGCTACGCCGACGTGCTGCGCAAGTACGGCGGCAATCGCGGCCAGACGCCGCAGAACATGGCGCGGCCGGAGAAGGTGCAGTTGGGCAAGTGGCACTGTGTGGAGTATTACGCGCGGCTGTCTGATGCGGGCAAGGAGAACGGCGAGCTGAAGCTGTGGGTGAATGGCAAGCTGGTGAGCGACCTGCCGGGCCTGCCGCTGGTGGATGAGAAACACGGTGGCACGCTCTTCGACCAATTTCTCTTCGGGCCTTATTACCATAATGGCAGCCCGAAGGAGCAGCGCTGCTATCTCGACAGCCTGGTGATCTCGACGGAATATATTGGGACGCTGGAGCAGAAGGGGAACCAGCCGCCGATGGCTCGCTTCACGCAATCGCGTCCCTGGGGCAGCATGGAGGCGAGCTTCGATGCCGGCCGCAGCATGGACCCGGATGGGAAGATCGTCAGCTATGCATGGGACTTTGGTGATGGCACGAGCGGGCAGGGCGTGAATGTGAAGCACGGCTATGCCAAGGCGGGCGACTATACGGTGGCGCTGACTGTCACCGATGACAAGGGCGAGACCCATGCCCGAACGTTGCCGATCTCGGTGGGCCCTGAGGTGGGCTGCGGGAACGGGTTGAAAGGCGAGTACTTCGATGGGGAGAAGCTGGATAGCGCATCAGCGCCGCCGGCGCCGGAGGGACATCCGGAGTTGACGCCTCTGCAAAGCCCGGCGGTCCGAGTTGAGCGACGGTTGTTCTTCGAACAGAACGGATGGGATGGCCGGTATCTGAACAGCCGCGCTGGCAGCGAGAACGGCCACTTCATCTCCTGCCGCTGGACGGGATTTGTGCAGGCGAAGAATTCGGAAGAGTACACGCTGTCACTGGATTGCAGGGATGGCGGGCGAGTGTGGTTCGATGGGAAGCTCATCATCGATGCGTGGGATAAGCCGGGCGTGAACTCCGCGGCCGTGGGCAAGCTGGAGGCGGGCAAGAAATATCCCATCCGCGTTGAGTTCCACAAGGGCGCGTTTCAGGGCACGCGCGACTGGTGGGTCCGTCTGTTCTGGCAGAGTCCATCGACGCCGAAAGAGCCGATTCCTGCGCCACAGCTTTATCTGCCGGAGGGTTTCCAGACGCCGGATATACCGCTGTGAGAGGGATGCGGAGCTATGGCAGCGTAGTCGCTTCTGGCAGTGGCTCGAGAATCAGCACGTTGGAAATGCGGCCGGGAAGAACCTGTGCGGTTTTGTAGTGTCGCTCCAGCCATTGCCACATGGCGTTTTGGTCGCGGCGGAGATTGTCGGGGTAGAACACAATCATCACTGGTCCATATGGCGCAAGCTCTTCGAGGCTCGGGAGCGTGTAGGCTGCGGCATCGAGGTTGCCGTAGATGACCTTGGTTTCATCGCTGGCCATATAGACTCCCGCCACCGGGCGGTCCTGTGCGAGCTTGCGGGCGCTGATGAGGGCTTCTTCGATGGGCTGCGCTGGAATGGCCATCTCGCGCTCGATCACCACGGCGAAGAAGAGCAATGCGGCGGCAATCGCCGGGAGCATCCATTTTCGTGCGTGTAATGCCAGGCCGAATATGCCCATTGCATAAAGGGGAATGAGCCACACCATCGCTCTTGCCGCGCCAGCGGATGGGAGTAGCAACGGTACCAAAGCGCCCAGGAGAGAGGTCGCGGCGAATGTCGCAATCAGGGGACGCAGCGGCTCGCGCTTCCATGCCAGAGCGGCGCCGATGGTGCAGATGAACATGCCCAGGGCGATGTGAACCTTGGAGGAGAATACGTTTGCGCACTGGACTCCAAGCAGGCTCTGGCTCAGGAACTCGCCATACCCTTCGGCGGGTGATTGCGGCTGGGAGAAGTATCCTACTGCGCCGCGCATGAGTGGGGCATACAGCAGAGCTGATGCAAGCCCTGTGATAATGGCCGCCCACAGCCACTGGCGCAGATGCTGGCGTTTGAGCAGTGCGATCATGATGCCCTGGCCGGTGAGTGCGACCACGGCCAGGGGATGAGTGTAGATGGCCGCCGTCATCGCCAGCACGTACCAGCGCCAGCGCGAGTTCCAGAGCAGCAGCACCGCCCCCAGGCACAAGGCAAGCATCAGTGTGTATCCCCGCGCCCAGCCGCTGAAGGAGACAAGCCACGGTTGGGTCATTGCCAGCGCGCCCAGGAGGCAGAACTCACGCATGCTGGCTCGTCGCATCGGCCATGCGATCAGCAGACCGGCCGCGATGCCCGCGATAACGGCCGGCAGCCGAATCATGACGCTAACGATGCTCAGATCCGACCCGGTGAGTTCCGCGCAGAACTTGGCCAAGAGTGTGTACAGGACGTGATTGTTTGGAAGATAGTCGCCCGAGACGATGCTGGCCCAATCGCGTGAGACCCACTGCCGCAGCAGGAACATCTCATCGTACCAGAGGCACTGTGTGAGCAGGCCGGCACGGATGATCAGGCCAATCAATGCGAGCGATATCACCAGGACCCGCATCCTGCGTTGATCGGCCGGTTCAGTTGGAGAGCCAGCAATGGGAGTTGGCACGGCGGCGACGATACGTTAAGGGATGTGGAAATCAACCTGCGCCACCTACCCCGCAGGCAGAAGGCGCGCAAAGGGAAGGATGCGAGGGCGTGAGCGATTGTGGATAAGTAGGAGATGCGCAGGTTCTCGAGGGGGGTACCCCCTATGCGGCAACCGCTGTAAAAACAGGGAGTTACGGCGAACTTGGGGGAGGAGGTGCGCAGGTTCGGGGTGATTGTGGATAACTTCCCGGGAACAGACCCGATGTAATCGGGATGAACTTCAAGCGGATAGCGGATTGCGGAGACGAAGAGATCAGAGGTCAGAGGCCGGAGGTCAGAAGTCAGAAGGGCGCTCCATTTTGTTCCACTTTGGTTCACCCTCGGAGGCGGCTCGGAAATAAAGTGGGACACTTTGGGACATTCTGGGACATTGGCTTGAGAATCGCGCCTGCAAACCTGATGCCAGGGAATGACCCACCGACGGTGAGTCGGTGGGCTTTGGGTGGTGCGGGTATTCGATTGTCAAATAGCCGGGACGCGGGAAGAAACACACATCCCTCTATATATAAGGGGTGGTTTGGAGGCTGCCAAAAATGGAAGTTAAGGAATGATAAGGCGTTAACGAAAGCCAAAAATATTTCGACTTTTCTGTGGATGATTTGTGGATAAGTCGAAGGCGACCAAGGCGAAGGCAGGATTGTGTCCGGGAGATGAGGGCGCACCGATCCGCAGATTCTCGCCGATTTGCGCAGATTAGAGAGAGCCAAACTCAGGGAACGGAGGAAGACGTACCCAGGGGCCGATGTAGCGTCAGCAAGGCGCAGACCGAATTGTGGCCCGGGGGTGAGGCAGGAGAGGAGAGCGACCGGCAGGCGTTCCACGACCCGTACAACGGTGCCGGGGCGAGGTGCGCAGGATCAAGTGCCCGATGAAATATGCTTTGACCCTCTTTCCGCTCCCCTGTTTTATTTCTTTTCGACCCGAGGCGCAACAAGCGTATCGCCTTCTATCTTTATCGGGATCTTCGAGGATTGCTCCATATCTTGCGTATAAACATCGCAGACCCTGACGGTGGAAGCCAACCTGTAATGACATGTTCCATTTGGAGTCGGCGAAGTCGTACTCCTTCGGCTGTTTTGTCCCGAATCCATCTCCAGCACTTGTCCAGGGAGTGTTGAGACCGCAAGCGATTGCGGTACATGAGGAGGAAGGATTCGCTCAAATGAGAAAGTTCCACCACCCATCCCGGTGAACGGTTTTACGTGCCATAGTTGTCCAGAGGCGTCCCGCAGTTCTAGATCACCGAGAGCCAGAGTCACTAACCACTGACCGATACGGATTGGTTTATCCGTGTTGTTCGTCAACAGTACTTCACATCGTATGTTTTCTGGTCCAAGTCTGACGCTCCTAATCTCCATAGTCAGGGCCAGCATTGCGTTCTGAGTTGACGGCGATTGATTGGTGGTTGGCTCGTCAGCTCTCGTGCAGACACATGCAAGGACCATCACCATGACGCCATACGCGAAACACCGCAAAAGTGGCAACGACACTTGGTCCTCCTAGCAGAAAGAGTCAGGGACGGATATCATCTCACTCCGGGCCAAATCTCGGGCTCCTCCTGCACTCTACCACACATCGCGGTCATAGCGGAAGCAAAATTCCGCCTTGAGGAGCCGTTTTCGGCGCCGGCCGGCGGTTCTCGCGGCCGGACGCGGGGCCGAGGCGTCTGCCGCAGGTCCAGATCTTCGGCGACGTGAGGGCTGTAAGGCATCCCGGGCGTGAGGATGTGTGAAGAAGAGAGGGCGAGATTGGGAGAGCGGGAGAGAGCGGGCAGAAGAAGAGCGGAATGAGAAGCGGGTTTGTGTTCACGATTCCTTGCTGATGGAGATGAAGTAGTGACGTCCCCCTTGGATTCCCCGTCGCAAATCACCTTACGCGGCACTCTGACGGGAAATGGCACACCCATTCCAGATGGCGATACGGTCACGGTCACAATCAATGGGGTCGCACACACGACTACGACTTCCGGTGGCATGGGCCACTTCTTGCTGGATTTTCCGACGAGCAGCATCCCAGCGTCAGCAACACCGTACACGATCAACTACAACTATTCAGGGCACGCCAGTTTCATCGGGACCAGTGACGGTTCGACGACGCTGAAGGTCAATGCCACTACGCCGAGTTTCACTAGCCTGAGCGCACCAGCCGTCATCGCATATGGCACTTCCGAGATCACCGTGACCGGTACGTTGGCGGCCGGGACAACACCGGTTCCCAACGGGGAGATTCTCACAGTCACCATTAACGGCGTAGCGCAGACAACAACCACGACAGGAGGCAACGGCGGTTTCTCATTGGACTACCCAACCGCAGCCATTCCAGTTTCGGCAACACCGTATCCCATTACCTTCGATTATGGCGGCGATGCCAATTTCAATGTCACTACAGACAACGCCTCCCGCACGCTCAGTGTCATGCAGGCGACGCTCTCGCTTGCCAGCATTCCTGAGAACCAGCCAGTGGGCAGCGTGGTGGGCACGCTGGGCGTCACCGGCCCGAATAGCGGCGCTGCGTTCACGTATGCTTTGGTGAGCGGAGTGGGCAGTGCGGACAATGGCAGCTTCACGATCAGCGGCGATCAACTTCTGACGGCGGAGAGCTTCAACTATGAGGCCAAAGACAGCTACTCGATCCGCGTGCGTAGCACCGATTCGGAAGGTTTGTGGTTTGAGAAGGTCTTTACGATCACTGTGACGGATGTCGATGAGATTGCCCCGACTGTGACGGCAGTGTATGTCCGGGGCTCGACTTGGAATGCGAACTATCTTTCCTTCCTGGCAGCCAATACGACGGGTTCAAGTTCCATCTATGGCTATGCCATACCGGTGGGCTCGGGTACTGCTCAGCTCCAGACATTGCCGTGGCGGAATCTCAATCAGATCTCGATTGCCTTTAGTGAAACTGTCTCCGTGGCTCAGGCACAGTTTGCCATGGTGGGATCGGTTGGCAGCTACAGTGTATCGGGCTTCTCCTATAACGCAGCAGATCATGTGGCTACATGGTCTCTCTCAGCAGCCATAGGTCCAGATAAGCTGTATGTGGCTCTTCCAGGCAGTGGCACATCGCCTGTAACCGATCTGGCCGGCAATACCTTGGATGGGGAATGGAGCAATCCCACCAGTTACGGCCAAGGCGGCGCTACCAGCAGCTTCCCTTCAGGCAATGGAACGGCCGGCGGCAACTTTGCTTTCCGGTTTGATGTTCTGCCGGGAGATTCGACTGGCGGGAGCCTGGGGAAGGTGAATGTGGCGGATATCAATCAGACCAAGAGCCGCAGCAGCCTACCGGAGACGACCAGTAGCTATCGGTCGGATTTCGATGGAAACAATCTGGTCAATGTTGCCGATATCAATTACGTCAAATCGAGGTCGAGCATCTCATCATTGCCGGTGAATCCGCCGGTGCTGCCGAGTTTTGGCGCAGTGTTTTCGCAGGTGAGTCTGCTGGCGCTGCTGCGCGATGGCGTGCGGAAGCTGTGGTAGGCCTGCAACAGGAAGCGACTACAAAGTCGCTTCTACGGCGATGGTTGTCTCGCCCCTTGTTGTCCTGCGATGACGATACCCAGGGCGGCGGCGGGTACGCTTTGCCCTGTGCTGCCGGCAGCACATGCCGGGCGAGGTAGCCGACCCAGGGCCGCTTCGCTTGACCACAACCTTGTATACCTGAAACCGCGGACGAGTATAATGACCTGCTGAAGCGAACCTGATAGGAGCCAACGCCGTGCCGATTTACGAATATGTTTGTGACACCTGCAAGTCGAAGTTTGAGAAGCTGGTCCGCAGCATGAGCAGCACGGAAGCGGCCGCTTGCCCGAAGTGCGGGGGAGTCAAAACCAGCCGCCAGTTCAGTTCGTTTGCCGTTGGGGCAGGGCAGTCGAGCAGCCCCAGCGTCGGCGGCCATGGCGGCGGGTGTGCCTGCTGCAGCGCGGCCCCATCATGCCCGAACCGAGCGGACTAATCTGTCCGCTTCCAATCCCTGATTTGGCCATGCAAGCCCAAAGTGCGCGCGGAAAAGTGACAGATGGGCTCGCTTTTCTCCACTTCATACATGCGCGATATAATTAGCTGTAACTATCTATATATAATATACTTACATGTATCTTGGATGGAAATATCCAAGCGATCTGAACAAAAATCGAAAGAGAAAACTTGACCGTGGGGTATGAAGTGGTATGCTTTCCAGTGTCGTGGTAATTGGAGTGCCCAAGTACCGAGACGTGCCTAAGGTATCCAAATGTCCTTTTTCGGCGAATACGAACTGCTGATTGATGACAAGAACCGGACCTCGATTCCGGCGGAGATCAGGCGGCAGCTCAGCCCGAACTCGGATACCTGCAAGTTCTTTATCAAGTTGGGAACCAACGGCGTTCCGTGGATCTACTCGGAGGCCAAGTGGGCGGAACTGACCAAGGATGACTCTTCCGGCATGGAAGCCGGCAGAAGCGAACTTGATCGGCAACGTTTTCACTATGGCATGACCTTCCCGGTCGAGGCAGATCGCCAGGGACGCTCGGTGATACCGGAACGGATTCTGAAGAAGACCAAGACCGGCAGGGAAGTGGTTTTGGTCGGGGTGAAGGATCACCTCGAACTGTGGAATAGATCGGCCTGGGATGCATTCACGGACGGTTTGCTTGCCAGGTACGCCGATGACGATGGGAAATCGCACCAGACGCAGCAGCCGCCGGGAACCGTATAGAGTCGATCGCTGACGATATACCTGACGGCGCGGCGAGGCATGGATGCCTTGCTGGCGCGAGACGATGGAACGTCCGTGGAACATTGTTGGCATGGAGGCTGACGATTACCACGTTTTCCGGACCTCATCGGGCAGCGCGTGGTAACACGCGCTGCCCGAAAGGGTCGACAATCTAACGAAGCGATGCCGTGGAGCTGTCCCAGGGAGGACAGTGACGCTCACCACTGGGATGGTGAGTGGGACATGGAGTCCCAGCTCTACACTATCGCAACTGTCCAGGTCGTTTGCAAGGATTGCATCGCCTGACTGGAAGAAAATGTACGGCGGCCGGTGCATGAGGCACCAGTCGCCTTTTTGCTTAGTCTCGCGGAACCGGGCGGAATAGCCGCCGGCAGCGAGGTGACGGTAACAACAGAACAATGGAACTGCCGACCTCTGGTCATGATCCGGTGCTTCTGCAGGAAGTGCTGGACCTGCTTGAGGTTATAGAAGGCAAGACGATTGTGGATTGCACGCTGGGGCGCGCCGGCCATGCCGGAGCGATCGCAGCGAAGCTCGGGCGCGAGGGACTGCTGATCGGCATGGATGCCGACCCGCGGAACCTGGAATACGCCCAGGCACGTCTGGCGGATGCGCCCTGCGAGGTAAGGCTGTTCCATGCGAATTTCGCGCAACTCGAGCATGTGCTTGGAGATGCACAGGTTGGGCTGGTGGATGGAATCCTGGCCGACCTGGGACTGAGTACGAATCAGTTGTTTGATAGCGAGTATGGACTGAGTTTCGCGACCGATGCGCCGCTGGATATGCGCATCGACCCGCAGACAGAGATGACGGCCGCCGAGATCGTCAACCGCTGGGGCGAGCAGAAGATAGCGGATCTGCTCTTCCAGAAAGCGGACGAACGGTTTTCGCGAAGGATTGCGAAGAAGATCGTGGAACGAAGGCGGGTTTCGCCGATCCGCCGAACTGGCGAGTTGGCGCAGGTGATATACGAAGCGATTGGCGGGCCCAGGCCCGACCGGATCGATCCGGCGACGCGAACGTTCATGGCGCTACGGATGGCCGTGAATCAGGAGACAGAGAATCTTCAGACGCTGTTGGCGGTGGCGCCCAGGCACCTGAAGGCTGGTGGCAGGCTGGCGATTATCAGCTTCCACTCGACCGAGGATCGGTTCGTGAAGCTGGCGTTTCGCGAAGCTGATCAGCGAGACGAACTGGCGATTGTGACGAAGAAGCCGGTGGTGCCCGGCGAAATAGAACAAGAGCGCAACCCGCGTTCGCGGTCGGCGAAATTGCGGGTGGCGCAGCGAAGTGCAGAGAAGCGAGGTGCGGTATGACGCGGGAGACGAAGATCGGTCTGTTGGTATCGCTGGCATTCGTGATTGCCGTTGGTGTGCTGCTGTCGGATCACATGGTCAACAACAGCGATGCGAAACCTGCATCGGTGGTGGCGGCCGGTCCGGACGTGGTAAAGGGCCTTGTGGTTCCGGGGCAGGCCGCCAACGGGGTGACGACGCCCGTCACGCCAGACCAGAACACCTCTCCGGTGAACAAGGTGCCCAGCGTCGGGGATGTTACCGCTCCGTCGCCGGCAGCGCCCAAAACCACTATTGTTGTTAGCGGGGCGCCGACGAGCGAGATGGAGATCGGGAAGGCGGCAAGCCCGAACCTTCCTCAGCGGTCGACCGACATTATCATCAAGCCGCCGGTTGAGAACATGGTGAGCGCGGATCCCGGTGCACACCTGACGACGTTGGGCGCTGGCAATCCGACCCCGACGCCTCTGGTGCCGCTGGCGGCCGCTACGACGCTGCCGACGGAGAAGAAGTACCAGGATTATGTGGCGGTATCCGGTGACAATGTCGCCAAGATGGCCAAGAAGTTCCTGGGCGCAGACACCAAGGGGAATCGCGAGTTGATCATTGCCGCCAATGATGTTCTGAAGAAGGACCCGACCAAGATTGTCGTGGGCAAGACGTACCGTATTCCCGTGAAGGTTGCGCCGGCGCCAGTGACGGTTGCCGTCGCTCCGACCACGCAGCCCTCGCCAGCGCCAGCGACGACTGTCACACCGGCAGCTCCGACGAAGACTTATGTGGTGAAGTCGGGTGACAACCTCTGGAAGATTGCCAAGGGCAATGCCCAGTTGGCCAGTGAGATCCGCAAGCTCAATCGTGATGCATTCAAGGGCGAGAACCTCAAGGTCGGTGCGACCCTTCGCCTGCCTGCCAAGAACAACGCGGGCTAAGAAGCGGATGCCGGCGTCGTGGTTGCCGGTCAAATATGTGCGAGGAGCATCATGCTGAAGTTGTTGCTGTGCATCGTCTGCAGCACGGCCCTGGCCATCGCGGTTCTGCAGTTGCGCCAGCAGAAGATGGAACTGCTGCACCAGTGCAGCACACTGCATAGCGAGATGGAGGAGATTCAACTCAAGCTCTGGAACCAGCAACTGCAGATTGCATCCGCGACCGCTCCATTGACGATTCGGCAGACGGTTCAGAACTATAAGCTGACCCTGGTGCCATCCAATTCCGACATCCCTCAAGAAGAAGTCCCGGCGGTGAAAAGCGATGTTCACTGATACCCCAGCGCAATCATCCAGCTTCTCTCCGCTTCGCGCGGCCGTGCTCTTTGGCTGCATCGCCGTGGGGCTATTGGGCCTGGTGGCTCGCGTGGCCTATCTGCAGACCTACGGGCGCCAGCAGCAGGTGCTGCGAGCCGATCGCCAGCACCACCAGGGAGAAGTGCTGCCGGCACGGCGAGGGTCCATTTTTGATGCGAACGGGGCCCTGATTGCCGGCAGTGTGCAAGATTGCGGCGTGTATGTCGATCCGCATTTCATGCACGAGCAGTACCAGGAGCAGAACCGCTTCAACGAGATGGACAAGGACATCGCCAGGCTTGCGAACCTGCTGGAGCGCGAGCCCATGGCGCTGTCCAAGTTGATTTCGGATGAGTCGCAGCAGCGGTTCCTCCGGATCAGCGAAGCCGTCGATGAACGTACAGCCCAGGCGGTCAAGGCGCTGAAGCTTCCGGGCGTCGGCCTGATGCCCATGAATCGACGGGTGTATCCGATGGGGTCGCTGGCGGCACATATCATCGGCGGCGTTCAGCCTGACCAGATCGGCCTGGACGGGCTGGAGATGAAGTATGACAAACTGCTGGCCGGCAAAGATGGCTATCAGCGTATCCTGAAGGATGCCCGCCGGCGCGGCCTGGGTGTGTCGGAAGATGATTATGTGGAGCCTCAGCACGGGCAGCATCTGGTGCTGACGATCGATGCGAACATGCAGTTGATCGCCGAGCAGGAACTGGCCGCCGCGTGCAAGAAATTCAGGTCTGACAAGGGCGAAGTGATCCTGCTGGATCCGTATACCGGCGAGGTGCTGGCGCTGGCGGATTACCCGACGTTCAGCCCGCAGGCCCCGTCCGATTCCAAGCCTGATGTTCGCCGAAACAACGCGCTGGTGTCACCGTATGAGCCGGGATCGGCGATCAAGCCGTTTATCGTCGGGCCAGCGCTGACGCAGCAAGTAACCACTGCCAGCCGGGTCTGGCCGATCAACGCCATCTCATGGGCGACACCCTACGGCCGAAGAATCACCGATACGCACGGCTATGGGCCGCTGACCACCTGGGATGTGCTGGTAAAGAGCAGCAACATCGGCATGTCCATGCTGTCTGAGCAGATGGGCAACGCGCGGCTGCATCCGGCGCTGGTAAGTTTTGGATTTGGCAAGCGCTCCGGAATCGAGTTGCCCGGCGAGGACCCAGGCCTGATCAATCCACTGGCCCGTTGGGGCAGTCACTCGACCGAATCGGTGGCCCAGGGGTATGAGATGATGGTTACCCCGCTGCAGCTTGCCCGCGCGTTCTGCGTTTATGCGAATGGCGGCTATCTGCCGCCGATTCGCATCATCAAGGGCACGGTCGACCCCAACGGCGATATCAGGTGCCGGAATGCTGCCCCCGATGTCTCCACGTTGTCCCGTCCGGTGACCCCGGAGGCGGCGATGCAGATCCGCCGTATCCTGGCGGATGTGCCGTTGCGCGGCACGGCAAGCGGCATCAGCCACCCGATCGCCGGAACCAAGACCTATGATGTGCCCACCTGGTACATCTGGAACATCTTTGGCAAGACGGGAACCGCCCATATCTCCGAGGGCAAGGCCGGCTACAGTGGCACTCGCTTCAATTCGACTTTCCTAGGCGCAGCGCCATATGAGAAGCCACGCCTGGTCGTCGCGATGACGCTGCATGACCCAGACCGGTCGATTGCGCACTATGGCGGCACGGTATCGGCACCGGCGTCGGCTAGGATCCTCGGACGTTGCCTTGCCTATCTGCAGGTAGAGCCTTCACCTGAATTGGAGCCGCCACCGGCAGAGGTGATGGCACACCTGGTGAACTTCGATCCGAAGATTTACCAGAAGCCGGCTAACCACCCGACCGGGGGCGAGGCCCAGGCACGTCTGAATGTACGGCACTAACTTGCGCCGGGCTCCCAAACTCCCTTGGTTTGTTTTCTGCATCCACCCCTATAAGATACCCCAGTGCAATTGCCTGCCACGGGGATGGTCCCGATTGCGGCGGGTGTGTCTGAGCTTGCCACGAGGAAAGGCCGGCGAAACAGTATGAGTCGAATCGGTGGAAGTGGATTGCAGCCGCCTGGCGGCGGGCAGAATATGGGCGGCTCCGGTTTCCGCAACAATACGGGCGGCGGCGGGGGCGGTGCAGGGGGTGGTGGGGGTCGGCGCGTAACCACCTGTAGCTTCTGCGGCAAGAGCTCGCGTGATGTCGGGCCGATGGTCGAAGGGCCGTCTGAGGTCTACATTTGCTCAAATTGCGTGGATCTGGCGCACAACATCATTCGCCAGGAGAAGCGCAAGGCCACCAACACCGGCCCGCTGTTCAGCAAGATTCCTGCGCCGCGGCAGATTAATGAATACCTGGACCAGTACATCATTGGTCAGGACTATGCGAAGAAAGCCCTCTCGGTCGCCGTACATAACCACTACAAACGGCTGGTAACGAACACGGAAAACGCGGCCGAGGGTGCAATCCCCGACGTCGAGATCGACAAGAGCAACGTGCTGCTGATCGGACCGACCGGGTCGGGTAAAACGCTGCTGGCCAAGACGCTGGCGAAGGTTCTGCACGTGCCGTTTGCCATTGGCGACGCCACTACGTTGACCGAGGCCGGATATGTCGGTGAGGATGTTGAGAACATCCTGCTCAAGCTGCTGCAGAACTCCGACTTCGACCTGGAATCGGCGCAGCGCGGCATCGTCTACATTGACGAAATCGACAAGATTGCCAAGACACAGAACAACGTCTCGATCACGCGCGATGTCTCGGGTGAAGGTGTGCAGCAGGCCCTATTAAAGATGCTCGAAGGCACGCTAGCGAACATTCCGCCACAGGGTGGGAGAAAGCACCCCGAGCAGCAGTATATCCAGATGGACACGACGCAGGTGCTGTTCATCTGCGGCGGCGCATTCGTCGGCCTGGAAGACATCATCCGCAAACGCCTGGGTAAACGGCAGATTGGCTTCAATTCCGAATCCAGCCGGATGGATACCGCCGATGAGCGGGCGCATGTGCTGGCCCAGGTGCAGCCCGAAGACCTGATCGAATTCGGCATGATTCCCGAGTTTGTCGGCCGGCTGCCGCTGGTGGCACCGCTGGAGCCGTTGGGCGCGGATTCGCTGGTCAGCATTCTTACCCAGCCGCGCAACGCCCTGGTGAAGCAGTACAAGAAGTTCTTCCGGATGGAGGGGGCGGACCTGGAGTTTACCCCCGAAGCCCTGCGCCTGATTGCCGTGAAGGCGATGAAGCGCGACACCGGCGCCCGCGCCCTGCGGGCGGTGTGCGAAGAGATCATGCTCGACCTGATGTACCAGTTGCCCGACCAGGGTCGCGGCGGCAAGTACCTCATCGATGAGGGGATCGTGGAGGGTCGAAGCGATCTATTTAAGATCGAGCCGGAACGGCGCAAAGAGTCGGCGTAGGCGATCGCTGCGGTTTTCCGTGCCGTTCAGGCAGGGCGATGTGGTAGGATGCTTCCCATCACGGGAGGAGCCATGCCAGCCAATCTGACGCCGGTCTACGAGAAGGCGGAACAACGCTACAAGGCGGCCGCCACGGATGATGAGAAGCTCGACGCGCTGCGGGAGATGTTCGCCACCATCCCCAAGCACAAGGGGACGGAGAAACTTCAGGCGGAGATCAAACGCAAGATCAGCCGCATCCGCAAAGCGGTTTCTCGGGCACCCCAGAAGGCACAAGACCTGTTCCACATTCCGCGCGCCGGCGCGGGGCAGGTGGTGCTGGTGGGAACACCCAATGTCGGCAAGAGCGCCATCGTCCAGAAGACAACCGGGGCGCATGTGAAGGTGACTGAGTTTCCGTTTGCCACCACGGTGCCGGTGCCGGGCATGTGCCACTTTGAACAGGTGCAGATCGAACTGGTGGATACGCCTCCGGTGACAGCCGACCATATCCCCAGTGGGCTTCTGGGCACGATCCGGGCGGCCGACATCGTGGCCATTGTTGTGGACGCGACGGCCGAGGCGCTGGATGAGGCGGAGGCGGCGCTGGGCGTGCTCCGTGGGCGCGATCTGATCTTGCGGACGGTTCCGATCAGTGAGCTGGATCCCAGTGACCCTGCCGATCATTGTGCCATGCTGGTGGTCAATAAGTTGGACATCGGCGAAGCGGGCGTGGTGGAGACGCTGCGCGAGCTGTATGGGCCGGAACTGGAGGTCTTCGGCGTATCAGCGCAGACAGGCGAAGGGATGGAGAAGTGGATCGCCAGAATATGGGAACTGCTGGCGAGCATCCGCGTGTTCACCAAGGAGCCCGGTGAGCCGGCCGAGATGACCAAGCCATACACGCTGCCGATCGGTTCAACGGTGGAGGATCTGGCCCATGAGATTCACCGCGACTTGCCGGCGAAGATGAAGTTCGCGCGCGTCTGGGGCGAGGGCCGGCATAGCGGGATGCAGGTGCATCGAACCGAGGAACTGAAGGATCGGGATGTGGTGGAGATTCATGAGTAGGGTCACACGCCCTTTCGCCAGCCCTTATCCTCGCGCATCTTGAGTGTCACACACAAAGCTCCATCGGGGGTCGTCGCCTGTGCACACGACCATTGCACGGGATACTCCATGCCGGCCGGTGTGATCAGTTTTGCTGTCAGGTGCACCGTCTTGCCGGTATAGCCGTCAGGAAGAATAAACGATGCCTGACGCAGCCTGCCGGCGAAGGGCTGTCCCGAATCCAAGGTTCCCGAGGCAAGGGTCTTCCCATCTTCCGATCGCACAGCCACATGCAGTTGTCCCGGAACTCCCGCAACTCCATCATTGCAAAACGCCGCAATCAGCTCATCCTTACCATCGCGAATCCGCTGCCAGACCCAACTCGGTCGTACCCGGTAGCCCAATCTCGATCGCAGTGTGTCAAACCCCAGCGGATTGCGCCGGTGAAACGCCGCCAGGTTGTCGCCTTCAGTCCACAAGGCCCAATAGCTTGCCCCCACATCCAATGCGTGCAGCATGTACTTTTCCGTACTGAGCAGACCGGCACTGTCCACTTCGGTCCCGCGTCCCTCCAGCTTGTAGTGACGGAAACTGCCATCCTCAATAATGGCCGGCAGAGTTGGCGGCCGAGTCGAGATCATGTGAATCTGGATCGGCTCCTCCACGTAGATGCTGTCCGTTCTCAACCAGCACCCTGCCTTGATGCAGTAGTCCTGCACCTCGCGGTTCCCGACGCTGCTGATGTCCGGCTGCGTATTCACCGCCAGCGGCGTCTTCTTCCAGATATCAAGCTGCAGCTGCGTCATCGCCATCATCGTCCTGGCGGCCGTGGCATAGTCAGCAAAAGGATTCGGCACGTTTCCCGTATGTCCTTCGCCCCAGAACCCGTACATCATCAGGTCGGCAAATTCGATCAGCGGGTTCCCATCGAAATCTCGCGCCAGCAGGTCATTCAATTCCCTGACTGCGGTCAGGAACACGGGGTCATCGTACTTGGGCTCCATGAAGTCGAAATCGGATACGATATCGCCACCCCTTGATGCCTTGCCCACGTTCACCATGGGGATCTTGCCCTTCAGGAAGTCGGGCATGGCAATCTCCTTCGGCTGGAAGTTGGGCGAAGAGAGTTGAATCCGGAAACTGACGCGCTTGCCATGGCGCTTCGCCGCGTCGAGGGTTAGTGCCCATACCGGGTCATAATCAAGCCGGCCGGCCTGTTTCTGGATGTCGCGCCAGTCGCAGCGAATGTACAGCACATCGACAAAGGGCAGACTCGCCAGCTTCTCCACTTCTTCCGCCAGTGGAGATGCGCCGCTACGGGCAAGGGTTGAAGGGCCATTCTCCTCCCAGGTATACCCAAGCAACCCGACGCCGTAATTCTTGAGGGGCTTATTCGAGGCGGTCGTCCCGGCGATCGGCCGCCAGCCGTCATCCTGTTCGATGCCGAAGGGGCCTTGATCGAGCGAACCTTTCTTCTCCAGTGCCATAGCTCTCTCCTCACCTTGAATGTGAGCCTGCGATAATCCCACAAACCTCGGATGCCGTACAGAGCCGGGCGATCATTGCCCGGCGGTGCATCAGCAATACAATGCGGCCATGCCGCTTAAGTTTGTCAGACCAGCGATCCAGAGGATGGCCGGGTATACGCCGGGCGAACAGCCCGCCCCTGGCACGCGCATCATCAAGCTCAATACCAACGAAAACCCGTTCCCGCCCAGCCCCAAGGTGATGGAGGCGATCCGCAATGTGCAGGGCGAACAGCTTCGCCGCTATCCCGATCCCAATTCGCGGGCGTTCTGCCAGATGGCGGCCAAGGTGCTGGGCGTCGAGCCGGAGATGATCATCACCGGCAACGGCTCGGATGATGTCCTGGCATTTGCCCTGATGACCTTTGTCTCGCCCGGTGCGGTCCTGGCGTATCCCGACCCGACGTATTCGCTTTACCCCGTGCTGGCCGACCTGGATGAGGTCAAGACAGCTCCCGTGCCCTGGCTGGATGGGTGGAAGCTGCCGATTGATGCGCTGGTCGCGACCAAAGCCAATGCCATCTTCCTGGCCAATCCCAACGCCCCCTCCGGTACGGCGGTGCCGGTGGATCAGATCGAGGCCCTGGCGAAGCGCTACGATGGGCTGGTGCTGGTGGATGAGGCGTACGCCGACTTTGCCGATGGCAACTGCATCGAGCTGGTGAATCGATACGAAAACGTGGTAGTGAGCCGGACGCTCTCTAAGGCATACAGTCTGGCCGGTCTGCGCTTTGGCTTTGCCATTGGCCAGAAGCATGTCATCGCTGAGATGAACAAGGCGAAGGACAGCTATCCCTGCGATGCGATCTCGATCGCGGCCGCGACGGCCGCCCTGGCCGACCAGGAGTATGCCCGCAAGACATGGGACCACATCAAGCGCGAGCGTTTTCGGCTGACGACCGAGCTGACGCGAATGGGTTGGTGCGTCATCCCTAGCCAGGCGAACTTCCTCTTCGCGACCGTCCCCGGCGGCCGGGGCAAGGAATGCTACGAGCATCTCAAGAGCAAAGGCATCCTCGTCCGCTACTTCGACAAGCCCGGCCAGCGCGACAAGGTCCGCATCAGCGTCGGGACCATCGAGCAGGATGATGAGCTCTTGGCGCTGCTGCGGGCAATGTAAATGTAGTGGCCCGACTCCTGCGGAGTCGGATCTGCGGGGTTCGTGAATCCTACATTCTCCATGCATGGCATTGTGGATAAGTGCGCAGGTGCGCAAGTTCTCGCGCGGGTACCCCATGGATCGTAAGTAGCGTTTTCACAGGCATTTAAGGCGGAGTACGGGGAGGAGATGCGCAAGTTCGGGACGCTTGTGGATAACTCACGCCAAGGAGGAAGTATGAAGGCGGAGGATGAAGAAGGCGTGTCGCTCGCGGGCGAGACGACCCACGTACGGGGAAGATGCGCAGGTTGCGTGTGCATATTCCGCGCCCATCGTAACTGGCGGTATCACAAGCCCTTACAGTCCAGTGAGGGGAGGAGGTGCGCAGGTTTCTTCCGAGAGCACCCGCCGCGTGGGGCAAACTGCGGCATGCTGGGATTCAGGCACGAACGTGGCAGAAGCGACCCCGGCGCACCGGGACAGGCTCCGCGGCCGAGCGGCGAAGGGGAAGATGCTCAGGTTAGCGCGCACAGTTGGCGGGCGGTGTGTTGCGCAGATCACCATCTATGGGAAGGTGCTCAGGTTCGATGCGCATCTTCGGTGGACACTCCTACTTGTCCGGTAGGAATAGAGGTATTCGGTTGTCAAATAGCGTGGCCGGTGACGGTCAGGGGGTGAGGAAAAACACGTCCCCCCATAATAAGGGGGTACTCGCAAGAATCGGCAGGCGGGAGATGAGTGTTTACAAGGGGTTAGGGGAAATCCAAAATCTTTCGCGATTTTGGCGAGGCAAGAAGATGAAAGGGGAGCGACGAAAGGTGATGGGAAAGCGCCAAGACGTCAGGGCGGAAGGCCACTTCGGTGATCCCTGCCCATCACCTCAAGATCTGGGGCGTACCCCCGCTCCTCTTGCGGTAGTATGTCGCTCGATGCATCGGTGGCTGTTCACAATCTGCGCGGCTCTGTCCCTCGTGCTCTGCGTGGCAACCGTCACAATCTGGGTACGCAGCACTTGGGTGGCAACTGTTTGGAGCCACGATGACAACCACACTTGGCTGCTCGTCCTCTCAGGGCGAGGACGCATTGGAATTGCCTGGGTATTGTCACCAAGCTGGGCTACGCCCCCAGGGGGGTGGTATGAGTGCCCCGCAGATCGGGTCTATGTTCCAGAATGGAAGAGCCTTGGCTTCGGCACATCACACGGGAATCCGCCGGTCTTCATTCCCTACTGGTCCATCTGTCTTCTGACGGTCATTCCTCCCTACGGGTGGTTTCGGATGTATCGCCAGAATCGGCTTGGCAGACGCAAAGGTCTGTGCCCCAGATGTGGCTATGACCTGCGAGCCAGCAAAGAGCGTTGTCCGGAGTGTGGAACAGCTATTCCCACTCAGAGCCAGACCGTCAAGGATTGACAACCAATAGACGATGAATCAGGCTCTGTGTACCCTCAGAAGGGCGGACGGTCCAGTTAATGAGCCAATCACAGATCAGCGGCAGTGCCCCACGCCCTCGTCACGCAAGTGGTGTGGTAATCGCCTACTTGCTTGGCTTTCTCCCCGTTGGCGTTTGCTACTCCGTATGGTTCTGGTCCCAAACTGATCTGTCACTGCGTTTGTTGATTCAGGCTCTCCAATTGACGCTTTGTTCGGCAAGTGGTCCGCTGTACATGCTGGTGGCCTACTGCACCAAGATGGACGAAACGCGGTACTATCTCATCGGGCCCGCTGTGGGTGGAGCGGTTGCCATTGTTTTTCTGTTGCTTCTCTTGTTTACGCCTCTTCGCCGTATCTCCCCACTCTGGCACTTCTTGCTGTGGTCAGCGTGGCTCACCGTCGGTGCAATGCTGCTGATCCTGGCCGGGACCAAATAGGACTGAGCGAACTTCGCATCTCCGGCCAAGCATCGCTGGCAGATATGGGGCACCTATGCCCTGATCTTCGCCCGAGCATGAGTTTAGAGAATCCGGGGCAGAATGATGAGTTACTGAAGCCGCCGCTACGGTGCTGGTGAGGTCTCTGGCTTACGTTGGAGGTCTGGCTCTTTCGGACTGAACTCGATACCCGCATAAACTTCGGCCAACGACAGCTCGATCCCAAGCGACTGCAGTCGAGCCGATACATCAAGACCTGATGTCGGAGTCAGGAGCCAGGTTCCTTCGGCTTGCCGCAGGAACGACTCGATGCGCGGCGTATCTTGCGAGATGAGGATGTACTCCTGCAGAGAATCGAGTTGGCGGTAGCGAGAGAACTTTTCGCCACGGTCATAGGCCTCGGTATTGGGCGAGAGCACCTCAATGACCACCTTGGGATTGGTTACCGTCTCGCCGGTGGGATCGTTGGGGTCGGCCTCCCTTGTGCCACAGATGATGCTGGCGTCAGGGTAAGTGTACAGAACTGTTCGGGGAATGCGGACACGCAGATTGCTGTCATATACCCGGCACGGCTTGCCTTTGAGATGGTTGCCAACCTCCCGTATCACGTTCGCCACGATCAGGCTGTGGTCGGCTGATCCGCCGGCCATAAGCAGGACCTCGCCGTCTCGGTACTCGTGCCTATCAAGCGAGTCTCGTTCTCGGCGGAGATAATCGCTGATCGAATAGACAGATCTTTGCAGGGGCAATCCCATGCCGGAATTATACCATCACGCGCCCTCAGATGGTACGCTGTGGAGAGGCGACCGGCACGGTGTGACGTAGAGACAAACTGAAGCTTGAACAACCAGCGCAGGCCAAAGCCTGTACTACGAACGCTCAAGCCATGATCTTCGCCTGCTCTCGGAAGACTTCTCCTCGTACAGATGTGTTGTTGCCGAAGGCAATCAGTTGTTCCACGCACAGGCGGCCCTGGCGGAAACAACCGTTGGTGATCGGTCCGGTGATGTGAGGCAGAAGGATCACATTCGGCAGCGTGCGGAACGGGTGATCCGCCGGCGGCGGCTCGGGGTCGGTTACATCAATGAAGGCGAAAATCCTGCCCGTCTGCAGCTCCGCCACCAGCGCTCTTGTATCAACCAGCACGCCACGCGCAGTGTTAATGAAGATGGTGCCATCGCGCAGGAGCTTTAACTCTGGCGCCCCCAGCAGGTGGCGCGTCTCCGGCAACGCCGGGGCGTGCAGGCTGACGACATCGCAAGTGCGGAGCAGCTCTTCCAGCGGCACCTTGCGAACGCGCAGGCGATCGGTGTCGGTAAGGCTCAGATGTGGGTCGGAGACCAGGATCTCCACCTCAAAGTTGTGGAGCAGGCGGATCAGTTCCCGGCCGACCTTGCCGGCGCCGATGATGCCGATCTTCGAGCCATAGAGCTCGCGAATGGGGAAATGGCCGGCGTGCCTGGAGTAATCCCATCCACCTTTGCGGGTCAGGGCACGGCAGAAGATGAACGACTTCATGCCCGAGATGATCAGGGCGAGGGTGGACTCGGCCACCGCGATTGCCAAAGCCTCGTTGGCCGTTGCCAGGCGGATATCACGGAACCAGAATGAGGGGGGGAGCATCCTGCGGAAGCTGCCGGCCGAGTGGCAGACGAAGCGGAGATTTGGGGCGGCGTCGAGCATTTCGTTGCTGATCTCGGGCGTGCCCCAGCCGGTGACGATCGCGTCGCAGGTGCCGGCGTGCTGCGCCCAAGACGCGGGAAGATCGGTTTCGGTCGTGGGCAGGATCACACGGTGCTTGATCTGAAGGCGATTCAGGTCACGCGGATGGAAACAGCGGTCGACTGTGGCGGCCGGCAGATACATCAGGATGTTCATGATTGTCGTGCATTGTAACGGGCAATAGGGCGGAAATGCGATATGATTTCGCCCGATATGAATACACGAGCACGAATTGCGACGGTTTGTCAGAATCGACGGGGTGGCGCATCGGCCGATGAGCAGCGTCAAAAGATGATGGAGCTCTTGCGCGAAGCACTGAAGGCGCGGCCGGATTTGGTGTGTCTGCCGGAGACGTTCACGTTAACGCATGTGACGGACCCGGAGGTTGCAACCGAGCCAGTGGATGGGCCCACGGTGACGGCGGCCGCCCGACTCGCGAAAGAGGGCAACTGCTATGTGATCTGCCCGCAGATGACCAGGCGGGATGGCCAGTACCGCAACTCGGCGGTGATGATCGGTCGGCGCGGCGAGATTGTCGGCATCTATGACAAGCGCCAGCCGGTGACCAGTACGTACGACTATACGAAGATGGAGGATGGGATGATGCCGGGGCAGGGGGATGGCGTGTTCGATCTGGACTTCGGGCGGATCGGCGTGCGCATCTGTTTTGACATCGGATTTCCCGACGACTGGAAGATGCTCAAAGACAAGGATGTGCGCCTGGTGGTCTGGTCCTCAGCGTACAACGGCGGCTTTCCGCTGCAGGCGTATGCGTCGATGCACGAGTATTACGTGGTGTCGTCCGTCCGAACTGAATCCTCGCGCATCATCGATCCGTGCGGCACGGTACTGAGCCGCACCGATGGCACGGAGCCGATCATCTGGCGCGACATCAATCTGGATTTTCTGGTGGCGCATACGGATTTTAACTATGGCATTCCAGGGCGGATCGAAAAGGCCTATGGCAGTCGGGTTGCGGTGCGGCGGTATGCCGATGAAGGGGTATTACTGATCGAGCCGGCCGACCCCGCCGTCAGGACTGATGCGCTCAAGAAAGAGTTAGGCCTGGAAAGCCGCCGGGAGTATTTGTGCCGGCATCAGGTGGCGTATGAGCAACTGCTGGCGGGGAAGATGCCGGTACCGCAGGTGGCAGGGCACGGAAACCGGCCGATGTACTCAGCGGACTGAACATTTGGAGGGCTATGATCCCTTCATAGGAGGAGCCTGCCATGTTCAAGATCGCGTCGCTGCTGTGTCTGTGCCTGATGTGTATCGGGTGCTCAGCCCTGAATGTGCAATCGCCGACGGCGAAGGTAACCGGGATGAACCTGCGTGATATCGATACGCAGGGCTTTACGATGGACTTTGCCGTGGATCTGGGGAACCCGAATGCGGTGGCGCTGCCGCTGGCGGCGGTGGACTATAAGCTGGACCTGGCCGGTACCGGCCTGGCGGATGGGAAGATGAATCCGGCGAAATCGATACCGGCCAACGGAACGCAAGCCGTCACAGTGCCGGTACGGCTGACGTATACGAATCTGATCGCAGCCGAAAACGGCATTCGCAAGGTAGGGTGGAACGTCCCGTACAAACTGGCCGGTGGCGTGGCCGTGGACACGGGCAGCCCGCTGGTGGGTCAGGTGCGCGTGCCATTGGAGTACAGCGGCGAGTTGCCGTTGAAGAAACTGCTGGATAACCCAATGACACTGCTGCAAAGCCCGGCCGCGCGGCAACTGGCAGAATGGGCAGCGCAGGGACTGCTCAATGCGCAGGGGGCGGCAAAACCCGGTCCGTAACACGACATACTTCAAACAACTATTGCCGCCGAGTTCCAGGGACGGCACAATGGCGATGTCAGGAGGCGGTGCGCGATGGTGTCGCCGACATGCCCAAAATGTGGTCGAGTCATTCCGTCGGATGACATCAATGTCGCCAACGACGTTGCCTACTGTCGCAACTGCAACCTGGCTCATAAACTTTCATCGCTTGCGCGTGCTGCGGAGTTGGAGACCGGGATAGACCTCAGCAATCCGCCGGCCGGAGCATGGCAGCAGCAGGATGGCATGGGCACCATCATCGGCGCAACCCACCGTTCCCTGGGCGCAGCTCTCGGGCTGCTTGCTGTATCGCTGTTCTGGAACGGGATCGTCTCCGTCTTCGTCTCGCTTGCATCCGCCTCAACGCTGCATCTACTGGATCTCCCGGTGCCCGCGTGGTTTCCCGCCCCGATCATGAACGATTCTCCGATGGGCATGGGTATGACGATCTTCCTCTGGCTCTTCCTGACTCCGTTCATCGCTATAGGTGTGGGGATGATCTGCGCATTGCTGCTCACGCTGGCTGGAGGGACAGAAGTTTCAATGAATCGCTTTGAGGCTTCGGTATTCACCGGTATAGGCCCGATAGGCTACCGTCGGCGCTTCGACCCGCAGGCGGTCACCGATGTGCGAATCGACGATCAACGATGGCGAGACAGCGACGGAGACTATCGCCGCAAGACCTGCATCCTCATCGAGACCCGCGAGGGAAAGAAGCTCAAGTTCGGCTCCGGCCTGACCGAGGAACGCAGACGATTCGTGGCCGCATCGCTGCGCAAGGCTCTATTGGGGCGGGTTGCATAGATCTCGCCTATACCACCCCTTTCCCTCCGCTTTGCGTTATCCCACTGCCGCCAGCAACTCCCGCAATTCCTCTTCCACTTCCTGCTCAGAGTCCACTGTCTGGGCGATCTCATCGCGGAGCACCGCGCGATACCGCCGGCGCAGTCGATGAGCGGCAACCCGCAACGCCGGCTCGCCCATCTTTAGTGTGCCCGCCAGTTCCGCGTACGCCAGAGCCTTGCCGCTCTCGCCGGAGATGGCAAAGCGCAGCGCTGCAAACAGTTCCTTCTTCCCCGCCTTCTCATACTCGCCGGAGAGTTGCTCCAGGACACTTGCCAGCAGGGCGATGGCCCACTGGCGCAGAAACACTCGCTCGGGCGTTTCGCTATCCGCCGCTTCGTGTTGATAGCGGGTCTCCGCCTCCCGGCCGTCGAGCGAAACCATCCGCCGCGCATCGCGTTTGCGGGCCGATGCCCGATCCCACTCATCGGCCAGATAATGGTTCAGCCCCGCCAGCAGGAAGGTTCGGAATCGGCCGCGTTCCTGTTTCACTTTCGTCAGAGAGTCCAGCCGCAGCAGCCGTTCAAAGAAGCCTTGCACCAGATCCTCGGCATCGCTGGCCGGATATCCCTTTCGTCGCACATAGGCATACAAGGGATACCAGTAGGCGGTGCACAGCCGCTCCAGGGCCGCTCGCGCGCTGGGAGTATCCCCCTTGCCGGCCGCCAGTACGGTCGTCCAATGGGTGGTCGCGAACGACGCGGATGCTCGACCTCTTAGACCCTGTTTGTCGCCGCGACCCATGGTCCGTTCCGTCATGGATTTGCGAGCAGGTACTCCACGGCCGCTTGCAGCGACGGCAGATGATGCTCGACGACGTTCCACACTTCATCCACATCCACGCCCATGTAATCGTGTATCAGCACATCGCGCAGACCGGCAATCCTTCGCCAGGGGACTTCGGGGCGGCGGTCTTTCACCGATTTGTCAATCCGTTTCACCGCTTCACCAATGATTTCAAAGTTGCGGATTACCGCATCTTGAGTCTTGGTATCAGCGGCGAACGCATCTTTCCCATCAGCGGTATAGGAGCCAATCCTGGTGATTGCCTGCAGAATGTGCGAGAGATACATCGTACCCGTGTTCACAGTGGCATGGCCTCCTGTTCGACACGATCGCGGATCGCGGCTGGTATTGCCTTTTCATTCACGACATCCACAGGCACCTTGAGCATATCCTCCAGGTCCTGCATCAACGCAATTCTGTCCAGGAGACTTCGGTCTTCATCCATATGGACGAGCACATCCAGATCACTCTGAGGTCCAGCTTCATTGCGCGCCACCGACCCAAACACTCTTACGTTGCTGGCGCCGTGGGAACTGGCAACTGCAATAATCTCGTTGCGGCGTTGCGCGATCTGGCCGATGGTTGGCATGGGCTATCCTTTATTACGATACTATCAGATTGAACTCTTTCGGACTATGCAAGACAGGTCATCTGCCTTGGGGCTGACTCGTGGCAGCCTGCTTCTGGTCGGCATGGGTCACAATCACCAGAGCAAGTGGCGTACTCTCAGCCTCGTTCAGGTTCACGCTGACGGCCGGGTACACAATGCGATAGCGATCGCCGTTCACGGTGATCTCTGCATACTGGTCGCGGTTGATCCTCACCGTCATGGTGTTCCCTTTGGCCACATCTTCCACCTGCAGCGTGATCTGGTCATCGTTGCCATCGACCATCTTGATCCGGCAGAACTCCTTGGTCTCTCCCGGCAACCGCGCCGGCACGACACCGCCCACAGCCATGTTCGCCACGATCGCCCACCCCTCGCGGTTGAAAATAGACGGCTTGTCCATGACGCTCCAATTGGTCTTCTCCGCCATGTCGGCCTGTGGTTCGAAACGCAGGCGCTTCACGAAAGGGTTTCCGGCGGCCGGCTGGGTGGCCGTTGTCGCGCCCGGCGGCGCGGCCAGAGCTGCCTTCGTCCGCTCGTACTCCACCTTTGCCCGCGTCAGTTCCATAACCGCGTCCTGGTACTCCTTATGGTCAACAAACCCCGCGTCATACATCTTCCTCTTGAGTCCCACCATCTTCTCTGCATAGGTCACCTGTACCTGAGCGATCTTGGCTCGATCGCCTTCCAGTTCTGCGGCCGCCAGATCTCGATCTCTCCTGGCCACAAGCGGTTCCACTGCCGAAACGAGACCAGCCTTGAATCTCCCTTCCGCCTGCCGTAACTGGACCTCCGCCATCTCCAGTTTCTGTTTCCGTAGCGCCTTCAGTTCCGGCGACTCCGTCAGGACAGGCGCCGTCGCAGGAGCGACAGGGATGATCGCCGGGCGCGAGGCGGGCAGTTCGGACTCTCTGCGGATTTCCGACTCCAAAGCCTTGATGGTCTGCTCAGCCTGCATCACGCTTGGATGCGATGCTCCATGTGTGCTGCGAAGTTCTGCCGCGCGTGCTTGGGCGGAGTGTAGTTGTTCCAGCAATTGCTTCTGATTAGGCAAACCAGATTCCGGCAACAGTGCTACATCCGCTGTGCGATCAGGCGTCTTCGACGCTGCGTCTGAGCGGATTGAGCCTGTTGCAGACGGCGCGGCGCGTTGGACCCATGGGGATGACGGGAGACCTGCCGGCGGCGTATGGAATGCGACCCGCCAGACAGCAAAAGCAATGCACGCCATCAACAATGCCCCACCCAGAGCCAACAGCAACTGCCGTCCAGTTCCAAAGTACGTTCCAGATTCAACTGGCGAACCCGGATCCGTTTCTGTCTTGTTCACCGACTGCCACACCCGACGAATGATGAAATAGTCGGCAAGTATTGCCGTTACCAAGGCACCAAGAATCGTGAGCCCATAGTGCTCCTTAAGGACGTTGGCGATTTCAGCTTGGAGCGGCAGACTAACGTGCAACCCGACTGGGGTAGGCGACAGGTTGGCATAGAAGTCTGTAAAGATGCGGACCACAGTCGCCCATGCCCAGAATATCAGCGCATCCAGCGCCAGTAACGGAAAGAGCAGTCTGGCAAATAGCGCCAGCTTCATCCCGCCCACCTGCCCAGCCGATCTCCGAATTTGCCCCGTTGCGATCCATCCCAGCAGGGTGGTGCCAGCCGCCACCACAAGCACCACAACCATCAGCCATGGCACGCTCGCGGTGATATTGCCAACCACGAGAATGCCTATCAATCCCAGTATCATCCAGACTACGCCGGCAATAACGACCTTGGAGAATCGAACGGCATGCATCGGCTGCTCGCCACTCTTTCTGCTTTCTGGTTCTTGTATTTCTGCTCTTCCTGGAAGAATCGTATCGGCTTCTGTCTTGCTCACTGCCCGCCAAACACGGCGGATGATCCAATAGTCAATGATGGCTGAACTCAGCACGGTCAGGATTATGACACAGGCCCAAACGAGATGGTCGGCGAATACTGGGGTAGTTATTGCCGACTCCTTCATCCGCAACAAGCAAACCAGAGCAACGACCACTTCCCAAACAAAGAAGAACAAAACATCCAAAGCCAGAAGAGGAAAGATGAGCCCATCAAACACAGCCAGCCACATCCCATATAATCGCCCACTCGACCGCCGAATCTGCGTCACGGCAATCCAGCCTACAAGCGTCGAGCCAATTGGCGCAATCAGCGCCGGCAGAAGAATCCCAAATGAAAGTACGGCAACTAAAGGTGATGCGAGCGGCCCGTGTGTCCAGAACTCATGCGTCTGGTATTCGTGTGCAAGAAATGCCGGAACTACGGCAAAGAACAGGACTACCCATGCCGCGCCAACGATTGCCGCCCGCGAGAATCGAGGCTCCACACCATACGCTAATGGCAAACCTGCGTCGATTCCGGCTTTCTGTGTTCTGCTTTCTACTTTCTCCTCTGCAATCGTCTCCACCGCCGTCTTGAACACGCTCGCCTGCGAATAGCGAAGCTCCGGTTCCCTCTCCAACGCCCTCAGCACGACTTCATCCAGCCGCACATCAATCTGTACTTTCCGCGATGGCGCTTCGATCTGTTTCCCCGGCAGTTCCCCGGTGAGCATCTGATAAAAGACCACGCCCAGCGAATAGATATCGGCCCGATGATCCACTTCCCCCGGCCGGTCCTTCTGCTCCGGCGCCATGTATGCTGGTGTCCCCACTACCCGCGCATCGGTGACTTGCGCCCCTTCGTCGCTTGGTCGTTCCGCCTGTGCATCGCTTCCTCCCACAATCTTCGCCACCCCAAAATCCGCAATCTTCACCACCCCATCCCGGCCGATCAGGATGTTCTCCGGCTTGATATCCCGATGCACGATCCCCCGATCATGCGCATACTGTAACGCATCGCACACATGCGGCACGATCGCCAGCGCCTCCTTCGGCGCCAGTTTCCCGGCCGCCATCAATTGCCGGAGGTCCACCCCATCCACATATTCCATCAGGAAGAAGTACAGCCCCTCGGCCTCCCCGAACTCATACAACGTCACGATATTCGGATGGCTCATCGCCGCCAGCGCCTTGGCCTCTCGCGCAAACCGCTCGGCAAACGCAGTCTCCTCCTTTTTGCTTTCTGCGTTTGTCGTTTCTGCGTTTTCCGCCAAGGGCGGCAAAATCTTCAGCGCTACCACCCGATCCAGCGACTTCTGCCTCGCCTTGTACACCGCTCCCATCCCACCCCGGCCGATCAGTTCCAGTATCTCCAGCGCCGGGAAGTGCCGCCCCAGTTCTTCCACCGTCGGTGGGACGAATCTCTCCCCGCCGGCCGGTCCCACGCTCTGCGTTGCCATGCCCGCTTTGAGCATGCACTGCGGGCAGAGCCCCATCAGATTCGCCGCGACCGGCTTGCCGCAATGCGGACAGGTTGTCTGTGTTTTGTCCATGCAGTTGGTCCTCTAAGCTGCATAAGAGGGGAAGCGCCAGGAATGTTACACGAAGCCCCCGCAGTTCCCATGCACTTAATGCCAACAGAAGCGAGTGTATTTCGGCCGCAGCACACTAAAATTGGGGGAATGATTCTCGAGAAGCGACATCGGCATCCTCACGTTGATCCGCGGCAACCGCGAAACGCGGCGTGTATTGGGACCAACCCGCCGGTGTTTGTGTGGAAGCCACCGCAGGGGCTAAAGGGGAACTTTACGCTGGAGGTGGGAGGCGATGCATCATTTGCGCAAATGGCACTGCGCGTGACAGGCTTGGTCGATCCGATTCATCTCCCTGAGAAGGCACTGGCCCCAGGGAGGTACTGGTGGCGGTGGGGGTGTGATGGCGATTGGGCGGATGTGTCCTCCTTTGAGATTGGACACGATGCCGTGGTGCTGGAGGTGCCATCGGCCGATCAGTGGCTGCAACGGCTGCCGGCCGGCCACCCTAGAATGTTCATCCGGCCTGAACAGCGGACAGGTCTGAGGCAGGCGTCGGAGGGGCGCGATCCCGATGCCGTGCGCGAACTGCGGCAGAAATGCGATGCGGCTCTGGCGCGGCCGCATGAGATGGCGGAGTGGCCGTTCCTTCCTCCATGGTCTGTGGACTATAAGGCGACCTACGATCTCTGGCTTCAGGGGTTGAGAGAGAGCCGCAGATTCGTGTGGGATGCGCGGGACATGGCCCTGGGATACCTGCTTTTTGACGATGAGTCGTGCGCGCGGGCAGCATGCCAGCGGATGGCCAGCGTTGCCAAATGGGACCCGATGGGCTCAAGTCATATCGCCCACAACGATGAGCTGCACATGTCGGTGATCTGGGGTGGCCCCCTGGTCTGCGATTGGGTATGGGATCGCTTCACCGACCAGGAGCGCGATGCCGTGATCGAGCAGTTCCGCCAGCGTGGTCGGATCACTTATGAGCACATGCATGATCGCGGGCTGTACGGCGTGACCCAGTTCAACTCGCATCCGGGACGCGAAGTGGTGTTCCTGGCTCTGCTGGCGATGGTGTTCCATGAGCATATTCCAGAGGCGCGGCAGTGGCTTGCGTGGCTGCGGCCGGTACTGTGCGGCGTGTGGCCGGTGTGGGCTGGAGATGATGGGGCGTGGGCGGAGGGAATAAGCTATTCGCTGGCGTATGTCGAGATCATGAGCACGTTCGCCACGGCACTTGCGCGCGGGGCGGGAGTGGATCTGTACCGGCGGCCATTCTGGAAAGGGTACGCCAAATGGTTGACCGACGTTCTGCCATCCTATGCGCAATGGGTGGGATTTGGAGATGGCACCGAACGTCGCGGCATCACCGCATCGGCGGCCGACCTGGTCGAGATCATCGGGCGAGGAGTCGGGACGACCCAGTTCCAGGAGTCGGTGGCGGCGTACCGACGGGAGGCAGCGAAGGATGCAAGCCTCACGCCGGAAACGGCCGGCGGAACGTTCAACGTGCAGCGAATCCTGGCACCTTCAGGAACCAGCGCGCAGCGCGACACCAGGAATGCGGCCGCTGCGGGTGCTGACCCTTCGCGGGTGCTGAATGTCTTCCCGGCCGCGGGTTGGGCGGCGTTCCGCACCGCCAGATCCGACCCCCAGCGCGACATCGCCTTGATCTTCCGCAGTTCTCCGTTCGGCTCGGTCAGTCATTCGCACGCGAACAACAACGACTTTATCCTGCACGTGGCGGGGCAGGTGATGGCGATGCCCAGCGGTTATTACGATGGCTACGGCAGCGCCCATCACACGCACTGGATCTGGCACACGCGCAGCCACAACTGCCTGACCCTCTCCGAGGCCGGCCAGATGATGCAGTCGTTCGACTCGACCGGGGCGACCGAAAACGCTGTCGAGGATGAGCGCATCGCGTATCTGCGCGGGACCGCCGATGGAAGTTATGGCGATCGGGCAACACGTTGCCGCAGGCATGTGCTGTTCATCAAGGCACACGGTTGCTTTGCCCTGATCGATGAGCTGGAGACAAACCCCGCCAACCCGTCGGCCCTGCAGTGGAATATCCACTCCTGGAGTCCATTTGACGTCGATGCATCCGGGCGGAGCTTTACCTGGCATCGAGAGCAGAGCTCGGTGAAGGCGCGTGTGATGTGCCACATCGAAGCATCCTTCCGGACCTGGGAGGGTTTTGATCCGCCGCCGCAGACGACGCGCGCGAGTGATGAATGGCGGCCTACGCACCATCTGCGCTTCTCGCTGGGACACCTGAGCGGCGGCCGCGAGCAACTCGGAGTGCTGCTGTGTCCATCCCATGCTCAACGTGCCGCGGCGAAGGTGCGATGCGAGCGCGTGGGTGAGACGGAAGTAGCCTGGCTCGGAGAGGAAGGTGATGTGTTGATGGTCCGCGGCGGCGGCGCGCCCATTGACGCCGGGGGGCTGCAATCTGGCCACTTGGCGCTGCTGCGGCTTTCGGGATGTGTCTATGAAGTCACCGATGCGGGATTGATCACGGCAATACCAGGATAACCGTGCACCATGTAACAGATCTGGGAGCCGCGATGAAACTGTAGAGCTGCGGGTCTTATCACAGACCCCGATAGACCTCTCGGCGGTGTGCCACGATGCGGATATCCACTGTCCTTCGTTCATCGTCAATCAAGTAAGCCATGCGATAGTCACCCACGCGGACACGCCACAACCCGCTGGCTCCCGCCAGTTTCACGCTTCCTGCCGGGCGCGGGTTGACACCCAAGGCTATCGCCTTTTCCACCATGCGGACTTGAATCGCCTTGGGCAGCCTATCCATCGCCTTGTCGGCGCTGGCCTTGAAACTGACGCGGTAGCTCATGCTCACAGCCCTAGCCGCTTGCGCACTGCTTCCAATGACACCGATGGCTCGCGTTCTCGGCGTTTTGCCTCGGCAATATCGCCCTTATCCTGCGCGGAGATATCCTCGGCCTGCTTTCGCAATCGGCGGAAGTCTTTTTCCGGGACAATTACAAATCTCTTGCCAGCGAGTCTTATGGTTTGAACAGTCATGGTTCGGCCTGTCTCTTCTACGGGCAATTCTATAGCCCCTCTCGCGCATTCACCACCGGGCAGAGGAGGATTTGCTTCGATGATCTCTGCCGCAATCCACGTCTTGTCGATGGCCTTGTCGTTATGGCCTGCCGCTCTCAGAGATCCTTCCTGCCACCCTCACTCAAACCGCCCCTTCTTGACGGCCATTTCCAGCTTGATCGTCTTGCCGCCAACCGTCGCGGTTCCGCGCCCGGTCGGGTCCAGCAGGACCTGCCAACCGTCGCCCGCGGCACCGATGCTCTCGCCCTCGGTCACGAGATGCGCTGGCGCGTCGCCATCGGTGGACAGCACATGCAGGAAGATATCTTCCTTCGCGGGCGCTGGCGCGGGCGGTCGGACCTCGATGCGCCATTTCTCGGCGAACTTGCTGATGCGATCGCTTTCGGGGTCGTACGTCTTGCCGCCGTAGGTGTAGCCGTAGATCTTTTCGATCTTCGCCCGTTGCGGCAGCAGCGTCTGCATCGACAGCCGTCCGGGGCCGTTGGTGACTAGCGCCCCGTCCTCGCGCAGTTCCGGCTCGTTCACGCAGTGCAGCAGCCACGTCTTGGCATATTCGGCCTTTGTGCTGCGGACGCGGTCGAGGATGACAAACAGGTGCGGCCGGAGGAAGACGATGTGCCGCCGGCACAGTTCCACCTTGGACGCCGCGTACGCCCTGGTGCAGTCGCCCACGACATAGAGCACCGGCCCCGCATCCTGGTAGGCGATGATTTGCCCGCGTTCGTGGTCGGCCCGGGTGGCGACCCAGTCCTCCAGCGTATGGACAATATAGACATTGTTCCCCTGGCCGCCGTCGTTGGCCATTTCGACATTCTTCCAGTTGCGGATGTTGCGGAACTGCTCCTCCGGCTGATGGACGAGAATGCAATTGTGGGCGATGCTGCGAACCAGCCAGTTCAAGGCATGACCCGAGTACCAATCGATGTATTCGCCGCTCTCGGTTGCCAGCGGCTCGCGGCGGAAAATCTCAAAGTTGCCGGCTTCCTGGTGCTGGTGCTGGTTGAAGAACGGACCGCACTCGAACCGCAGCCACGAGGCATCATCGGCCCAACTCCCCCGCGCGTGCAGTTTGCCGATGCCTTCCGACAGGTGCGCCAGCGGAAGCACCGCCGGATTCGCCGGCGCATCGGGCTGCTCGGTATCGAAGAGCAAGTCATACACCGCCCAATTCTTGCCGGGCTTTCGCCGCCCGGCCGAAACGTATTTCGACAGCTCCGACCCATGAAAGTATTCCGCCAGAACAATCCGCGTGATGCGTGGAAACTCCATCGCCTGGCTGTACTGGTTGTGCCCATCGCCTTCGCAGGAATACCGCTCCATGCCGTCCATCCACGTGCCGGGATAAGTCTCCAGCAGGTTGTACGCCATGCGGTGATAGAAGAATGCCGGGCACTCCTGGAAGCCGTCATACCCCTCGATGCGGCGGGCCAGTTCCAACCCCTCGACCAGGCACCACAGGCTTCCGCGCGCGTACCAGCCGCACTCGGCCGTCCCGCCGCCGGCGCCCAGGGCCTTGAGTGCGGGAACGATCCGCCCGCGATACAGATACTCGATGGCATAGTCGCGAAAGGCCTTGCTCGCGGGATTCTCCGCCCAGGTTGAGTATGCGATCCTCAGGTAGGTGCGGATCTTCGCGAAGGTGGAGTTGTGGAACGCGTTCTCGTCGTCCTTGAACACGTCCATGTGCGGGTTAAGCCAGTCGATCATCCGCTGCCGGTCGGCCGGGGCGATGCGATCAAAGAATAGGTCATACACCATCGCGACCGTGTCCATCCATATCCACGTATCCTGATGGACGTTCGTCACCCCGCGGGCGATGTGAGCCATGGCGCTCTCGATCAACTTCGCCGCCCGCTCGGCCGGCAACCCTTCGACGATGTGCACCACGCCTGCCGACAGCAACGTGTCCTGGGCCTTGACGATGGCATAAAGCTCCGGCCTCGCCTTCGCCTGACGGCGCAGCAGATCGGCCTCTCCCAGCAAGCGGGGGCGAACCTTCAGCAGGTGATTCCAGCTACCAGTGGCGATCCGCGGAGCGGGGGACGGAATGACTTCGTTCATGTGAATTCCTTTTCATGCCTGGACAGGGCAGGCCAGCGCGTGGGGCGTGACAACGCCACGCCGCCTCGGGAATAACCCATTATCCCCACATCCCGTTAAAATCAAATCTTCTGACAATGCTACTGCGGCAATGGCTCACGCTTCGGCCCTGCCAGTGGCGTCTCTCCTCGTAATCGTCGAGCGATGTCAGCCAGAATTCGGGAATCTTCCCATGCATCGTCGTGGCCTTCCTTGAACGGAAGCGATGGAACCCAGATCGGCGTCTGGCCCGGCGGCGCGGCATTTGCCTCGCCCACAATAGCATCATGCAGGCGGGTGTAAGGATAGAGCGTGTACTTTGCCTTTGGGTCCTCCCTCGCCAGATACGCCAGGAACTGCGATCCCGGCCGGAGGTCGCGCCAGAGCTGCTGGGACCTGCCAAGGTAGTTCTTCGCGATCACGGCGCCACAATGTGGGCTGGCGATGGTGAACATCCGCGCCACCCGCAGCCGTCGGCCGGAAGCTCCATCCTCGGACGGTGCCGCAGCAAATCGCGCCGTCAGCCCACCCAGCGAAACACCTATGACATCCACCTCCGCCGTGCCATCCGGATCGGAACTGCTGTACGTTGTCTCGACCGCTTCAATAGCCTTCGCTCGGCATTCCTCAAGCGTTCGCGGAAATCCGGTCACCACAGTGATAATCCGCCGGTCCCCCGTGCAATCATGGAACACATGCTTCAGGTTCGCCGCATGCCTCCCGCCATCCATGTAGTTGCTGATGATCAGTAGCGGGCGTTCCAATCGCCGTGGATGATCTGACATCTCCCGCAGCATCTTCCGCGCCTCATCCGTTGTAACCGCAAACGAGGGATTCGTCGGCCCCGTCGTCAGACAACCGCCAACGAAGACCAACGGAATCAGAAAGAGGCCCTTGCAGCATCGCCGCACCATCGCCGTGCACGACACTTTCGGATCTCCGTTTGCTGCTTTCGGCATTTTTCCCATCACGCCTTCCACTGCTTCAACTGGTCGATGGTCTCCAGCATCTTCTGCCGATTGCGTTCGAACATCGCGAAGGCCATCAGGATGGCGACACCCAGGCCAATGCCGCAGAGCCAAAGCAGCCAGGTCTGGTGCAGGTTCGCCGTGGCGTGGTAGATCAGCGTCAGGATCGCCACACCCAGGAACGCCGTGCCCATATAGAGGAATGATCGAATGCGCAGGAGTATCCCCGCCATCACGCCGATCACCGACAACAAACCCAGCACCCCCGCAAGCCACGGCGCGTTAGCCACGCCCACCAGGGCGATGTCGGCCGTGGAGGAGGCATAGGCGATGATCAACGCCGAATACCGCAGAGCGGCCGCTTGCTTCGCATCCATCCTGCCACGTCCCAGCCACGTGCCCAGCATCACGCACAGGCAAGGCGGAATCAGCCAAAGCTGGGGATGCAGATCAATCCGAAGCGACTGGTAATCCCACAGCACCGACCAGAATGCGCCATTGAGAGCGATCGCACCCAGGATGCCGGCCGGTACGCTCTTGCGCACTATCGCCAAACCGATGTAGTAGCTGCCCACGAGCAGTAGAGTCACTCCATAGTCCACCTGCGTGTGCATCATGCCCGCAAACAGGGCCGGTGCCAGCGGCACCAGGAACGCCGTCTGCCCCACCGGCCCGGCGATGACACCGACGCCCTTGCGCCGCAGAGCTTCCGCCAGTCCGGCCATCCCAAAGGCGATCACCATCGCGATGATGGGCCAGTACTGCAGGAGGAACCCGGTGAATAGCTCCGGACAGGTCAAGCGTACATGGATGCACAGGACGCCGATTACCGCCTCGGCCACGTACACATAGGTCTCCCGGTCAGCGAACGGCAGGCAGAGTACATCAATCACCTTGCCCAGGGCAATTGCGATCAGGCCACCTGCCAGTATCAGCAGCAGCATGCACAGCGCGATGATCAGCCACAGGGACATTTCTGCTCGACCGGTGGTGGCGGTAAGGATGGCTTCGTGCCCAAGGATCGCCACCAGCAGCGCCAACCCGAACCAGGCATTCGCGCGCATCAATTCTGTCTCTGGATAAAGTGTGGCGCCGAACCGGGCAGCATACTGCCGGATTTCATCCCACCGGTGCAGCAGGATCGCCCAGATAATGCTCAGGCCAATCCCGCTGATGAGCGACACCTGCAACAGTTCGCGTGTCCGCAGCCCGGAGATATCCATCACCAGGGCGACCACGGCAAAGCCCGCCAGGTACAGCAGCCGCGCCGCCGAACGCATCGTACTGTCCCACAGACAGGCAATCAGAAGCGCGATCACGGTGGCCGCCGCCGCCAAGGCAATCAACATCGAGTTGATGCTCGTAACCAGCGATGGCATACCGGCAACCTGAATGAATGACGTGACCAGCAGCACCAGCACGCATGCCCAGCCGGCTGTCACATGCAGCGGCGGAAGTCTGCGAATGACTCGCCTGGCCGCCTTCGCGAACACCTGCAGTTCCAGCACCACCGACGCCAGGCCGCAACCTGCAAGCGTCAATACATTCAGCATCACCAGATCGCGCACACCATGCGATGTGAACTGCCAGAAGCGCGAACCCCATAGAAATGTCACTGCCAGCGAGATCGCACCGGCCGCCGGGTAGAGATACGCGGGAGCCAGCTCGCGCTGGGCCAGCACGATCCACAGCGAAGCGATCGATACCAGCGCCCCGATACTCCACCATGGACTCTGCGGATCGCCCAACATTGAGCGGCACGAGAACAGCGCCACGGCGATAGCCAGGGCGATACCCCAGGCAGCCGTCGCCTGCAGCACGCCGCCGATCCATCCGGTATCCGGCCGGGCATAGTTCAACTGCCCATCGTCCACCTCCACCACGCTCTGCAAATCATCCGCCTCGGCCGCGCGGCACCGAATCAGCCCCGTCGCCCACATCGCCAGCACATGGCCAGCCAGAGCAATATGCAGCGCCGTCCAGTTCGCCGGTGTACTAAAGGTCGCGGCCAGCGCCGTGCTCACGAGCGCGATCCCGGCCGGGGCGCCATGCAGCCGCGTCCATCGCGGCCAGATCAACCAGCAGAGCGCGGCTGAGAGACCGGCCAGCACCCACAGCATCGTCACCGTTCCGACTTCGGTCAGATCTGGCGGTACGTGCCTTGCGCCCCAGATCAGCAGTTGACCCAGTCCTGCCAGCAGCGTCGTCACTGCGACACACAGCCCGGCCAATGTTCGCAGGCCCGTGGGCGCAGGCTCCTCACAATTTGCGACGTATCGGAAAAGCATCCACCATACCCACGCGAATCCACCGGCCGCGATTGCGTTGATCTGTACCAGTTGCAGCACCTCCACCGGTGTATTCAGGCCTACCTGAAGCAGATACGCGAGGGTGACTGTCAGATTCAGCGTGCCCGCCGACAGCATCGCCAATGCCTGGGAACGTTCGCGGGCAGCATGGCCGGCGAAGATGGCTGTCAGGAGAAGCATCGGAACGACGTAACTACCGAAGGAGCCGGCCGCCGCGAAGATCGAACCCACAGTTGGAGCATGTGGGCCAACGCCCTGCAGATTGGCCGCCGACGCCATCAGCGTCAGCCCTACCAGCGGGATTGCGCCCAGTGCGATCGCCAGCCCCCGCAGGTTTGCGCTCTGTACAAATCGCTGCCGCATCCAGATCGGAATCGACAGCGCCAGGAGTACCACCAGACTCGCTAGCCGCACACTCGAGGCGGCCATCTCCGGCCACACGCGGCTGGCGATCACCCACGACAGCGCGTAGATAGTGCTTGCCGTAACGAACAACCAAGCTTCTATTCCAGTGGCGACCTCAAGGAGGGAGATGATGACAATCGTCGCCATCGCCATCCACAGGCCCTGGTAACTGCTGCCAAGCATGAGTTGCGTGGCCGGACCAAAGCCTCCGGTCCGCGGGAACAGTTCGGACGATCCGGCATCACACAGGCAGGCACCGGCAGTGCCAACTGTGATCAGCATCGCGGCAGCGCCCAGCACACGATCTACGCTCACCGCATGCGACAAGAACTCAACGATCCGCCCCAAACGCTTCAGCGCCAGACGCAGAGCTGTCCACGCCCCCTGAATCGCCAAGATCGCGATACAGCAATCGAGCACCTGGCGGACAACGGGCATACCAACCATGACGCTCAACAGTTGCAGGCATACCGCACCACTGAGCGCGACCTCAAGCGCTGCAAACTCTGGCGCAGCCCACCGCCCGACCAGCAACAGGGCAAAGAGCGCTGTGATGATCCACGCGTACACCGATGCGGCAGGCAGCGAGATGTCTGGGATCTGCGTCACCAGCAGCACCACAGCCGCCGCGCCCGTCCACCATGCCCCATCGACCGCCAGAACCTTCGCCACAAACTCCAGCGGTTTTGGTATCCACCGGCTAACCGAAGTGCACAACGCCCAGGCCAACCCGACAGCGAGCGTGGCAACCAGCCACGGCGACAGATGCAGCAGATCAAGTTGCTGCAACGCACAGATCGCCAGAGCCGTCCCGGCAACTGCGGCGCCACGCGAGCGCAGCACGGCCGCCGCCCCAATCCCCGCAATGGCATACCCGGCAAACAGCATCCACGCCCCAGTGATGACCGTATCGCTCAGGTAGACTGCTGCGAGCACCTGTATCAGTGACAGAGCTGCAATACCTCCGGCAAGCGCGTAGCCCAGCGTCCCCGCAATAGTCTCGCGTCGGCAGATCACCCATGCAGCACCGGCCACAAGTGCTACTGCGGGCAGCATCTCCATGCCAATTCGCGCTGTCCAGAACGCATGCCCGAGTTCACTCCAGCCGATTCGCCCCATCAGAACCGGCATCGCCCCACAATAGGCCACCAGCATCGCCAGCAGTGCTCCGACCAGTTGCAACGGATCGCGGTGCAGATATCCCGCGCCGCCCAGGATCGCGGCCACCACCAGACTCGCGGCCACCAGCGTCACCGGCATGCCCCAGGCAAGGCCGATGCACATCAGTAGCCCACAGATCACCAGCAGTTGCCCGATCGAGATCTCAACTCGCCATGGCCGAACCGATTCGCCCGCTCTGGCTAAGATTTGCCCGCTCGCCAGCAACAGCGGCGCCGCCATTAGCGCCAGAATCACCCCCGCCACGCGCCAGTAGTCGGGCAGACCAGAGTTGAAATGCGCATGCATGATCAGCGAAGGCACCGCCGCAAACAGCGGCAGCAGTACCGCACAGATTGCCTCGCGAACATGAATTCCCTGCCAGTCCTTTCGTCTTCCTATCTGCCATGCCGCCCCTAGGCCAATCACGACAAACATTCCCACCATTCCCGCCAGCACCACCATCGCCTGCCGCAGACTACCCCCTGCCTGTAGCACTCCCGACACGTAAAGCGCCGGTCCGACGATCGACAACGCCATGACTCCGCCAGCCACCAGCGCACGCCAGCCGCGTGCAATCACTCCGGCCGCCAGCCAAGTGAGCACGCCCAGCACCACTGCCGCGAGCAGTTCAACTCCCAGAGCCACGGGTTCTGACTGCTCCTGTCCGCCGATGACCACCATTGCTGCCAGATGCAGCGGCACCATCAGCATCGCTGTCAAAAGGATCCCCCAACTCGTCGCCGGCAGTTTCCATTTCCGATCTGCATAGAGGCCAAGCCCAAACAGTCCCGCCACCACGCCTGTAAACACGCCAACCTTGAGCATCGGCCGTTGCGATATCCCAGCCCAGAGGCTGATCACCAGGGCAATTGAACAGCCCACAATCAGGATCCCGCCGACTAACTCGCCCCAGCGAATGTTGCTCTCCTCCATGAACGCTTTGAGCATCTCACTCATCGGCCGGCGCGGAATCCGCTGAGCACGTGGTCGCACTGGCGCGTGAGCGTACGCAGCGACAGGCGGAATCACCGGCGGCCGCCGCTGTGAAACCGGGCGCACACCGGTCACCTGCGGGATCGGAGGTGCAGGCGCCCGATCCTGATCACCAATTGGTTCACTCGCGGGAATCGGCTGCTGCACTCTCGCCATTGGAATCGTCACCGGCCGGACCGCCGGCGCAGCCTCAAGCTCTGTGATCGCCTGCTCAACCTGCCGCCGCACCTCTGGTTCCAACAGCCCCTTGCTCACCAACTGCCCGAGCACCCGCCGCGCCGCCATCCGCTCATCCACCATCAGGGGATACGCGCTGCGCTGCATGGGTGGCGCCATCATCTTCTGCCGCGGCTGAAACCCACGGAATGCCCAAGCGACCAACTCCCACAATCCATGTCCAATCAACATGACCACGAGCAGCACCATGCCAACGATGATCAGCGCTTGCATCTTCCATCTCCTTTTCCGTCATCTGGCACATCACAACCCACGTGCCCAACCCGAGGAGTGCATAACGCTTTATTCTACCGATAGTTATCCACGTTGCTATGGAAAGTTATGACCGGTGGTGATCATCCAATGCGCACGTAGCGCGCATCCACTGCTTATCGCCCAAGATTGGACGATGTGGTAATCGTCGCTGGCAAAATGTGTTTCGTCAGATGGAAAACGTGAACGAATGCTCTACCGCTGCAGATGAGCGTGCAGCCGCTGGCAAAGGCGCTCGAGGTTCATGCGCAGATCATACAGGTCCGGCATGTATCCGGCCGGTACGCTCATGGCCGCAAGTCTCTTCGCCAGCGCTTGCAGATCCTCCAGATCCTGACGTAGTGCATCGCTTGGAGCATCCTGTACCAGGTGCGCCTCAACCTTGTGCAAACGCGAGTAGTAGCGCACGATCCGCGATCGAACACTCCAGCGGAACACTACCGGGAGGAACCGCAGCAAGGGGAACAGCAGTGCGATCAGCGGGATCATGAGCAGCAGCAGGCGATCGATCAGGCTCTTGGCCCAGAACGGCAAACCTCCCAGCAGCCGGCTGGGGGGCGTACGAAGGTAGTATTCGGCATCTTTGGAGACGGGCAGGTCGGTCAGATTGGGTGAAGGAAATCGTCCGGCATCAGCCAGCGGATTTGAACGAGCGTGGACAGACTTTGCAGCCCTGATGAGCAGTTCAATCGTTCCCTGGTGTGCCGAAGCCCGCGCCACCAGAGTGGCCGCCGGTGCGATCAGCTCGATGTCTTGTGCTGGGACATCCTGTCCCAGATCGAGCATCCCTTCATATAACGTGAGGCGGGAGAGAAAAGGAAACCGCCGAGCATAGGCATCGGCCTGGCCGAAACTCATCAGATGAATGCCGGGGGCGTGAACCAGGTCCTTGATGATCGGATTCTTCGGACCCACCACCAGCATCAGCGCATCAAGCTGATTGGCCTTGAGCATGGCGACGGCCTCCTGGCCGGTCGCATCAAGAAGATGCGTGCTCCCGGGGCTCTTCACATCAATGCCGTTGGCTTCGAGAAGTTTGGTCGCCAGCGAACGGACCCCGCTACCTTCGGGGCCAATCGCGATGCGTTTTCCCGCCAGTTCCGACAGACGCCCAATCGAACTCTCGTCGCGGTAAAAGACCCACAGCGGTTCCAGATACACGCTGCAGACCGCTTCCAACTCATCTCCCGCGTTTTCCGGCGCAGTGCCGCCCTGGACCAGAGCCAGGTCCACACCACTGTTGCGGTCCATGAGCAGCTTCCAGTTTTCCACCGAACCGGCGGTCGGCTTCACCACCAGGTCAAAACCGTTGTCCTTGAAGTACTTCGCATACCGGTGGGCGAAGTAGTCGTAATCGCCTCCCACCATACCGGCCGCGATCACCACTCGATGCGGCGGCGCAGGTTCAACGAATCTCCAGATGACAACCATCGCCACCACAACGATGATGACGGTCGGAATAAGCATTCGCAGACCGTGCGCCGATGTGGGGCGCATCTCACGAAACCAGTTTCGTATGGCCATATACGCGAATCATAGCTCCAAATGCGAACTCGGTACCACAAGGATTCCGCCATCCTGCAGCAGGGCAACGCTGCTTGTGCTCAGGCTCTTGGCCCCGCCCTGGGTGATCGTACCGGTGGTGTGGCCAGTTTTGATCGAACCGATCATCGTGCCCACCGTCACATTCCCGGCCAGCGTGCCGGCCACCCGGATCGACTTGATCCCGCCGCTCACGCTCACATCCGCATCCAGGTCGCCGGCCAACCCCGTCGCCTTGCTGCTGGGCTTGCGGCCTTTGACGCTGATCGAACCGATGGAAGGAGCTCGCAGCGGATCCGAGATCCCATCGCTGTTCTGCCAGTCCAGCAGCGACAGCGACTTCACCGGCAGGTCCTGCG
>Ga0209083_1000707_pt1 | contig 46016 bp, 51 predicted proteins | sample AM7aDNAmetaG_FD_184132 | JGI IMG/M metagenome (GOLD analysis project Ga0209083, IMG submission 184132) | Freshwater microbial communities from Finland to study Microbial Dark Matter (Phase II) - AM7a DNA metaG (SPAdes) (version 3) | ecosystem: Environmental > Aquatic > Freshwater > Lake ...
GTACATCTTGAATTTCTTCGAAAGAAGGACGACCAATGCCTTCATCGAAGGTTGCCACAACAAGATCAAGCTCATCAAGAGAATGTCTTACGGATTTCGCAATTTCAAAAACTACGTACTCAAAATCACATTGGCATTTTTGCCTTTCATTTTCCTAAATCTTCCACACTGATATTCAAAGAACCGCGGATATAGAGGAACTGATACCTTTTTTGAGGTGCAGTCTCCAGACGTTGACTTCGAGCCGGTATTTTGATAGCTTATATGCTACTTATGGATACAAAGAAAACAATGGAAACGATGTTCGGAGTAGGTGCGCATTTTGGATTGGGTCGCTCACGACGCCATCCGACTGTTTCGTCATACATTTTTGGAACAAAAAATAGAACTGACATATTCGATCTAGAAAAGACAGAAGCCCTGCTTGAAAAAGCCAAGGTTTTTGTAAGCTCTTTGGCTAGTGAAGGAAAGACGATTCTATTTGTAGGCGGCAAGAAAGAGGCTTCGGCTGCGGTAAAGCATTCGGCACAGTCGCTCAATATGCCATTTGTCGAAGGACGCTGGATCGGTGGTACAATCACAAATTTTGGACAGATAAGGAAGCGCATCGATCGCTACGAGAAATTGGTCTCGGATCGAGAGAAGGGTGAGTTGGCTAAATACACAAAAAGAGAGCGTATGCTTATAGACAAGGAGATCGCATCTCTCGAAAAGATGTTCTTGGGGATTGTATCTCTAAAGAAGGCACCTGATGCGCTATTCATCATCGATCCACGACATGAGAAGAGCGCTATCAAAGAAGCCGCTGATTTCAATATCCCTGTCATCGCTTTAGCCAGTTCTGACTGCAATATCGGAAAGATCGCTTATCCCATGGTTGGAAATGATGCGGCCAAGGCCAGTATCCAATACTTTGTTGATGAGATCACCTCCTCTTATCAGAAGGGAAAGTTGACCGTCAAGGCTCCGACTCCGTTGAAGGCAGCCTAGAGACAGATTTTCGGTTTTTACCTCATATCATTATGATCGGTCCCATTTTCCCTTTTTTACTAGAAGAGCAGAGTGAATTATCAACAAGCACTCCGCAAATTAAAAAAGAAAATCCAATGAATTCAAAAAAACCAGCTGTTCCAGAGAACAAGCCTACAGTCGCTATCACAACAGAACAGATCAAAGAGCTCCGCGATCAAACCGGCATTTCTATCATGCAATGCAAGAAGGCATTGGAAGAGGCTGGTGGCGATATGGCCAAAGCCATCGTCATATTGCAAAAGAAGAGTGGTGAGCTTTCGGCCAAGAAAGGCAGCCGAACATTCCGGGCTGGCGCGATTCAGGCATATATCCATGCCAACGGCACGCTCGGTTCAATGGTAGAACTCGACTGCGAGAGCGATTTCGTGTCCAATAACGACGAATTCAAGGCTTTGGCGCGTGATATCGCTATGCATGTGACCGCCACCAATCCCAAATTCTTGAAAAAAGATGATATACTAGAGGCAGACAAAAAGGCGGCTCGCGAAGTATTCGAAGCGGAAGTCAAAGGCAAGCCCGAAGCAGTGAGGAAGACGATCCTCGACGGCAAGCTCGAAGCGTATTTCGGGGAGATGGTCCTTTTAGATCAGCCGTTCATCAAGGATAACTCAGTTACGATCCAAGGTCTTATCGACAAGGCTGTCCAGAAATTCGGCGAGAAGATCGCCGTCACGAGGTTCATAAGGTTCAAAGCTCTAGAGTAATCTAGAACCCATCAATATGTATCCACTAATCATAACGTTCTACCTTTCCTTCATAGGCATCATTGTCATGGTTCTCATGAAGCGCCACGAGGTGAAGTCCGGTAAGGTCACGGTCGTCTCGCGCCTGGGACAGGGAAGCGACCAATTCTTTCATCGCATATTTTCTCTTGTTAAAGAGGGGGCTTCTTATGTCAACAAGCATTCATTCATCGCCATCGCTCAAGTTGCAGCATTCCACGTTCTTTTGCCCATCCGCAAGATTTACGTCGAGCTAAAACATCGTGCTCTTTCCAATCCACATTCACGTAAAGTCGTCGATGCTGTTCGTGGCCGGGGCGAGATAACTCCTCACAGCGCATCGTTCTATTTGAGAAGGATCGGTGACAAGTAAGATGTTCGAGTTGATACTTAGTCGATTTACTGTTACCTTATGGAGGTAATTTTTTAATTACGCCGCCTTAGCTCAGTTGGTAGAGCAACGCTTTTGTAAAGCGAAGGTCCCCAGTTCAAGTCTGGGAGGCGGCTCATGAAGGGAGGCTCGAAAATTAAGCCGGGTATCTACAAACACTATAAGGGCGGTTTGTATAAGGTGCTATTTATTGCCAGACACTCGGAAACTTTAGAGGAAATGGTAGTCTATGAGCATGTTGAGAAATCAGCTGATAAGTATTGGGTGCGGCCACTCTCCATGTTCAAGGAATCGGTGCTAGTAGATGGAAAGAAAGTGAGGAGATTTACGCTCATTAAGTAAGAGGTGAAATTTTACGCGTTTTTTGCTAGAGTAATAGCCATGCGACACATAGTCATAACCGATCCAAAAGAGAAGGAAATCCTCGCCCAACTCGAAAAGCGCACTGATTTCAAGAGCTTGCGAATGAAGCGTCTCTTGGCCTTGCCAGATCTCACAAAGAAAGCTAATTCTCCAGTTAAGATCCTTTTTGATCAGATTTTCAAACTTCCCAGATTTGCGGATTTCGATATCGTCGATTTCCCAAAGATAGTGACGGTGGAGCAGAATTTCAATTTATTGAATACTCCAAAGGACCACCCAAGTAGGAGGGAAACTGATACTTATTATGTGACCGATGATTACCTACTCCGTACGCAGATGACGGCCATGTGGTCTTTTTACTTGAAGGATCCAGAGGTATTGAAGCGCCTGGAAACAGAAGGACACATTCAGGCCTTGGCACCCGGCATTGTTTACCGCAAGGATGAGATAGATAGGCACCATTTCCCGGCATTTCATCAGATCGACGGCTTACTTATTTGCAAGAAGAGCCAGAAAGTCATCACTCAAAATGATCTGAAAGAGGTTCAAGCCGATTTGGCCAAGGGTATTTTCGGCCCGCAGATCGAGTATAAATTCTTGGAAGACGATTTTCCTTACACAGTGCAAAGCTTGGAAATGGACATTATGTTCAATGGTAGCTGGCTGGAAGTGAATGGGGCAGGTCTCGTCAATCCAATAGTTTTGAAGAATTTCGGTCTGGATCCAGAGATCTACAATGGCTGGGCCTTTGGATTTGGAGAGAGGTTGGCCATGATAAAGATGAGCATACCGGATATCCGCATCCTCTGGTCGGATGATCCTCGTATCACCTCACAATTCATCGACATCGATTCCAAATACAAAGAAGTCAGCAAGTATCCGTCGACTCTGCGCGATATCTCATTCATTGTGGACAAGAGCGTCGGTCTCAACAATTACTTTGAGATCGTCCGCGAATATGCCGGTAACCTGATCGAGGAAGTGAAGCTTATCGATAGCTATGAAAATGCCAAGAAGTTCGGCGAAGGAAAGATGAGTTACACCTTTCGGATCGTATACTGTTCTCCAGAAAGGACGCTGACGAATGAAGAGGTCAATGGTATCCAAGCTAAGATCATAGAAAAGACCAAATCAGAGCTCAAAGCGGTGGTGAGGTAGAAGTCAGGCCTCCACCGATAATCAGAATATAGCTATTCCTATATGATTCAACACATTTCTGCGGTAGAGGCGAAGCCTCCACGATATTTTTGGAGCTCTCTTCCTAGGCCATTTTTCGTGCTTGCCCCTATGGCAAATGTCACGGATTCGATTTTCCGAAAGGTTATTACCAAGTATGGCAAGCCAGATGTATTTTGGACCGAATTTGTATCGGCTGACGGTTTGATTTCGACTGGTCAGAAACGACTGCTACCGGATTTAAAATATTTTGCGAAGGAACGACCTATAGTTGCTCAGCTATTCACTGGCAATCCAGAATCGATGAGGAAGGCGGCCGAATTGGTGGCTAAGCTGAAATTTGATGGTCTAGATATCAATATGGGTTGCCCGGATAGGGCTGTTCAAAAACAGGGTGGTGGAGCAGCGCTCATGAAGAAACCCGAATTGGCACTAGAAATACTGAGAGCCGCTAGGGAAGGAGTAAGAAGCAAGGAGGATGGAGTCAACATTCCTGTCTCTATCAAAACTCGGATCGGCTTCAATCAGGTCGATCTTAAATGGATTGAACTACTTCTTATGCAGAAATTGCCGGCCTTAACTGTTCATTTGAGGACTCGCAAAGAAATGTCTGATGTACCAGCTCATTGGGAAATGATGCCGGAAATCATTCGTCTGCGTGATGAGATTCAAGCAGATTTGAAGCCTAGCGAGCGCACACTCATTATTGGAAATGGCGACGTAGAAACTATCGAAAAAGGCCGCGAATTAGCAGCGAAGTATGGATGCGACGGCATAATGATAGGTCGTGGGATTTTCGGCAAGCCGTGGCTTTTTGAAAATGTCCGCAAAGGAGATGCTAAGCCAAAGTCTCCAGAGCAACGGTTGAAGATACTTCTCGAGCACGCCAAACTATTTGAAAAGAGCTATTGTGGCAAGAAGCGGATCAAGAACTTCGAAGTCATGAAAAAGCACTTCAAAGCTTATGTCTCTGGCTGGGACGGTGCCAAGGAATTGCGAGCGAAGCTGATGGTGGTCGAGAGCGCTAAAGATGTGGAAAAACTCATTAGACCTTTGCTGTAAATCCTGTTAAGGTGTAGGCAGTTCTTTAGAATCAACTTCGGAATCATTATGTCTTATGAGTACTCAATATTTGTCCGCCGATCTGGTCGTCATTCCTGTTCCGGGTGCGTGCCTGTGCCTACCGTCAGCGAGGCAGTACGAACTGTACAAACGTGTCTCATTCGGATTCAGTGCTTTTTCGAATGAATTTCACAGTTCGGTCTGGCTGCTGGATATATTGGACAACGCTTTCACGACTCGGTTCTTCGAACATCGGGTCAAGGCATGGCTCAAAGCGGAAATCGAGAAGACCGGCGAACCATTCTATTTACCGAACTGGCTCGACATGTACGGCCGAATGTCGGCATATTCCCGACGTATCCAGCTCCCGCTATCATCGCTGGTCGTCGGTTACGGTATGGATCTGGAGGATGAAAGCATTTTGCAAGATATCCAGTATCACTTTCTGGATGATCTCTGGAAAGGTGCGGCAGCCATGTTCAAAGATCAGTTGCCGAAGTAGCTTTCAATTTTAGAGCATAAAGCAGCGGGCCGGAGACCTGCTGCATTTTTATCTTTTCGAGACCTTTATTCTTGATACCTAATACCTTATACTTACCGCATGGCCGTTCTATACCGCACATACCGTCCGACGAAATGGTCAGAAGTCGTTGGACAGGATCATATAGTCAATGCCTTGAAAGATGCGTTGGCAAATCAGCGAACAGCTCACGCGTACCTATTTTCTGGCTCAAGGGGAACAGGCAAGACCACCACGGCACGAATTCTTGCGCATGAATTGAAGACCAATGACGAGGATATCTATGAGATAGATGCCGCTTCGAATAGAGGCATAGATAACATCCGGGAGCTTCGCGAGCATGTGTCAGTCTTACCGTTTTCTTCGCCATTCAAAGTCTACATCATAGATGAAGTGCATATGCTTTCCAAGGAAGCCTGGAATGCTCTTTTGAAGACTTTGGAGGAGCCGCCGAAGCATGTGGTCTTCGTTCTGGCTACGACGGAGCTTGATAAGGTGCCAGATACAATCATTTCTCGCTGCCAGACGTTCACCTTCCGAAAACCAGGTCGTGAGGTCTTGCGCAAAGAATTGCAGCGCATCGCAACCAAAGAAGGTATTACGATCGACGCTGGTGCAGCAGATCTTCTAGCGCTGCTAGGTGACGGATCATTCCGAGATGCGCTTGGAATGCTAGAAAAAGTGATTGCTGCTTCTTCTGACAAAAAAATCAGTCGTGTGGAAGTCGAGAACATTACCGGCGCTCCGCGAGCGGGTCTCGTCAATTCATTCATCGAGGCTTTGATAGGGAAGAATTCCGACTCGGCCCTGAAAAGTGTCAGCGAAGCGGAAAAGTCAGGTATTGCCATGACTATTTTCGTGACGCTCATCTTGGAGAAGATGCGGTTCATTCTGCTTCTGCAACATTCAGCATCTTCGAAGGCTAGCATCCAGGAGAGAGTCTCGCCTGATGATTTCGAATTCATTTCGGCCCAGGTGGGGAAGAAAACATTGACGCCAGTCATGCTCTCTATCGTCCTTGCCGCGGCCGAATCAACGGCTCGTGCCAGAATAGAGCAATTACCCCTCGAATTGGCTGTTGTGGAGATTTGTGCTTAAATGATGTGACCTATTGGGGGGTCGTCTAACGGTAGGACAGCAGCCTTTGAAGCTGTTTATGAAGGTCCGATTCCTTCCCCCCCAGCAAAAAATCGCATGAAAAAAATCGTCGCCATAGGAGGAGGTGAAATCGGAAGTCCTGGATGTCTGATTGAAACCACTAAAATCGATAAGGAGATCATCCGTCTCTCCGGTAAGAAGAGACCTCGCGTGCTTTTTATACCTACAGCTAGTTCTGATTCGGATGGCTATTTTGAGACTGTGAAAAAACATTTTGGGAAACGGTTGGGATGCGAAGTAGACGTGCTCCGAGTGATCAAAGAAAAACTTTCCCGCGCGGAAATCGAGCGAAAAGTATTGTCTTCTGACATTGTTTATGTAGGGGGTGGCAACACGCTGAAAATGATCCGGATCTGGAAATCGTGTCGTTTAGATATCATATTACAGAAAGCTTGGGACAAAGGCATCGTTCTTTCCGGCCTAAGCGCAGGGTCGATTTGCTGGTTCCGCAATGGGACTTCGGATTCCAGACGATTCAAAAATCCCGATGCTGATCTTATAAAAGTCAGCGGACTGGGATTTATTCCTGCCACGCATTCTCCGCACTATGATGTCGAAAAAGACCGCCGTCCGGGGTTGAAGAAGATAATGCAGAAAACCTCAGGCATTGCTATAGCCATAGACAATTGTTGTGCTGTCGAATTCATAGATAATACATATCGCGTCATTGCCTCAAAACCTGCAGCAAAGGCATATAAGGTGTATTGGAAGGCAGGTAAACATTACGAAATAGAAATTTTAAAACAGAAGAAATTCTTGCCATTATTTGACTTACTGACTAAATAGTTGCAGGAATTTTTTGTATACGTTACTATAAATATTTGAGTCAAATCATGATACTTATTCACATCGAATAAGCCGATTTGATTTGTTCAGTTACATACATAGTTATGAAGACAATGCTCCAAGCACCTCCTCGGCTCGCTCGAACGGGTTCCTCGGGACCTCTTAGCGAGCAAATCATCCCTGCAACTCCTGGCACGAATTACGTCTACTCGTCCCTTTTCACTGGCGAGCGGCCGCTCTACGCGCTTCTGGATTGTAAGGCCAACAAGTCCCGTGTCCTTGCGCATGCAGCTTTGCTCAGCCGCGAAGTTCATCTGCATTTTGCGTTCGAGGACGCTGCCCGCGCCAAAGTCTCTTCGATAAAGATGGCCAAGGATGGTGGGCTGCTCGGCAACATCAGCACCGAATTTGACGACGTCTTCGTTGCTCCTGCTGACATTGCGATCGAGGATTTCTACACCGTGAGCGCGCGCCGCGATTCGGGGAAGCTCATTGAGATCTGCCAAGCGGCATGTCAGCAACACAAGACCTGCGCCGTCGTGGCGCCCGGCATGATCGTTGCTGTGCTGACTGGCGGCGGCAAATATGGTTTGTTCCTGGTGAAGGGTTTAGCATCGATGTCGGCTAGTATCGACGCCTACCATATCTTGGCGTAGAAACCACATATCCGTGTGTTCTCAGCATCGCGACGGGATTCCGGTAGAGAGGCCTCCTGTGACTAGACTTCAGAGCGTACCAATTGGCATGGTACGCTTCTTTTTATGAGCGAGCCATCAATATTATCAATACATGACGCGGACTTAGCCAAAATATAGCACCTCCCATTTAGCTACTTATCCTCCGGAGCTGCTTCCCATACTTTATGGAAATATGCTTCGCTCTGGGCTTTCTGCTCTGGCTTCGCCCCTTTCATCATATCCTGTGTCATCTTGAACTTCTCTGGATGTGCCTCTTTGACATGCTTCCAGGCCATATCTGACATCTCTTTTTCCGTGGCGGCTGTCATTTTATGATCGCAGTCTCCGCCGAATTGCGCGCAAGTGATTGTTTTCATAGGTAAATTGATTATTGTTTAAAATGTAATAAGCGAATATCGAGTAATGCATTAAATATACTGATGAGATTCATCGATTGGTGCGTCAATATCCGTTTACTAATGACTGATACAGCGCGGCTTAAGCTCTTTTCTTTTGCAAAGTGTTGTATGATAATAGTGTTAACGTCAATGAATAAACTACTATTAAAAGATGCGTTCGGGTGGGGTATAGCACTCTGGTTCATCGGTTATGTCTTGGGATTCGTATTATTTGCCATTGTACCGGCTAGTATGATCGGTTGGGTAATCATGCCAATTGGAGTCATTATCACTCTTTGGGTATTGTTGAAGAAGGTTAAAGGGAACTCGTTTCTGCATTACTTTCTAGTGGCGATAGTCTGGACCATTATTGCGGTCGCCATGGATTATCTTCTAATAGTAAAAGTCCTCCATCCGGTCGATGGTTACTACAAACTTGATGTGTACATATACTATGCTTTGACTTTTATTCTGCCACTTCTAACGATATCCATAAAGAAGAGGCATGGTGAAGAACAGATTGCGGTAGTTGGCGAATTGACAGATAACCCGAATGTCAAAGTAGCTATGACTAGATTGGGCAGGGGTTTGGTGACTATCGCAGATATTTCAAAAGGTGAAATCATTGCCCGTTTCGATGGGGAAATATTTAGCGCCGGAATGGCAAGTGAGTTACCGAATGATCAGCCATTATATGTAAGAGACCATGCTGTGCAATTTTCTGATAAACAATATCGTTGGAGCAAATTTGGTACGGCTATGAATCATTCATGTGATCCTAATTGTGGAATTAATGGCACAGGATCGATGTTTACGATTGTTTCCATGAGGCCGATATCAAAAGGTACAGAATTGACATTTGATTACGAGATGACAGAAGACAGCGACTGGAGGATGGATTGTAAATGCGGAAGTCCTATTTGTAGACAAACGATCGGAGCGTATGCGAATACGCCGAATGAAACCCGGAAGAAATATGGCGGTTATGTCGCTAAATACTTGATTGATAAGTACGGCGAAGCGAAGTGATTCATATGTCCGATCAATTCACCAGAATATTGAATAATATCATCCGGCGTATTTGCAAAGACAATTCCTAGAGGATATAATTGCTAACAAGTTCCCGTCTCTCATAGCCAGCTAACTGCGACTAAAATGCGGAATCATTATTATTGACCAATAATCAAACAACTAAAATATGACATTCAGCATGCTACGTTCCAAGCTCGAAAGGGTTATGTCTCCAAAGATGATCATCATACCCATGATGATAGTGAGCATTTTTGTTGCCGGATCTATTACTCAAGCTGCCGTACCGACATCTGGACAGGTGGGGGCATGGAAATTTACTTCTGCCCCGGTCAATCAGAGCATACCCGATTCAAGTACTCTCGATCCAGGCTCATATCTGTGGTCAGTCTCGGCTATGATCAAAGGTAGTGGAGATGGAACTATAGTCTGGAAAGGTAATAGGTCTGATTCCGATCTTTATAAGCTGGCGATTTCAGGAGGAAAAGCCACGTTCACAATTAATTCCGGCGGAACTGGTGTGACTGCTACGGCTGTTTCGTCTGCAAGCGTAAACGACGGGAGGTGGCATATGATAACTGGCACGAGGAGCTCGACAAAGACCGCGAACATATATGTTGACGGCGTCCTATCCGGGACATCAGCATACACGGGCTCCGGTTCAGCTATAGATACTGATACGCCGCTGACCATTGGATCGCAGAATGGAGCCGATCCGTACACCGGTCTCATTGACCAAGTATACGTTTTTAATCGTGCGCTAGCCGGTGCGGAGATATCAGGGATGTACGCGACACCAACTGGAGGGACATCTGGCACAGGTGGCACGGCTGGAATAGGTGGTTTGAGCTCACCAACACCTTCGCCGTCGAACCTCCCTGTGACCGGGTGCACTTTGCCGAGCCAGATATTTAACCTGACGAACTGGAAGGTCACTTTACCTATCGGTTCAAGTCACAGTCCTACGGAGATATTCCAACCGGCATTAGGATCTCTCACCAACCAGTATTTCAAAACGAACTCGTCCTGCACAGCTGTGGACTTCACGGCCCCGACAGATGGCGTGACCACGAGCGGTTCCAGCTATCCTCGCTCGGAGCTCCGGGAGATGACAGACAATGGGAAGTCGCTAGCCAGCTGGGGTACAAATGACGGTATCACTCATACCATGTTCATCGATGAGGCCATCCTGGCCGTGCCGGCCACTAAGTCACAAGTCGTGGCTGGACAGATTCACGATCCTAATGATGATGTAACGGTGATCAGGTTGGATTACCCTGATCTTCACATCGATTTGAATGGCGCAGCCGGTCCCAGCCTCGACGCACACTATGTGCTCGGCCGCCGTTTTACCGTGAAATTGGTCGCTCATGACGGACGGATAGATTACTATTACAACAATAACCCCACTCCGGTTTACACGTATGTCAAAGCCAGCAGCGGAGATTATTTCAAAGTCGGAGCTTATACGCAGTCGAATTGCAGCCACGAGGCCGCCTGTGGCCCGAATAATTTCGGAGAAGTGGAAGTGTACAATACGTGGGTGCAACACGGTGCGGCCGTGAATCCATCGCCGACTGCTTCCCCGCAACCTGGCGGGGGTACGGTTACGCATACCGGCTCGATGAAATTCACCATAGGCCAACGGATCGTTTCTGACGCTGTAGTCAATGTCAGGCAGTCTCCCGGAGGCGCGCTTCTGGGGAAGCAAGCCAAAAAATCTACCGGTCTTGTGGTGGCCGGTCCTATCTACGCTGTCTTGCCCTCTAGCGGTCACTATTTCTGGTGGTGGAATATCGACTTTGCCTCCGGGTCCGATGGTTGGGTGGGGGAGGACAACCTAAAAAAATAAGCTAAACAAAATGCACATCCGCGATCTCGGTCCTCTTGCCGTGAAGGACGATATCCTCGATATGATCAGCGCCGTGCTTTGAGGCATTCAAGAAGCCATTCATAGCCGCTTCGGCTAGCCAGCCGGAGTTTATCCAATCGAAGACCCATTCATGGGCATAGCGAGGGTCGTATTGCTCGAAGCCGGCACCCATCATATGAAGCCAGCTTTGATTGTATTCTTCCTGTGAGCCAAGAGCTGGCGCCATTATTATAGGCAAGCCAAGTCCTACGTAAAAGGATAGCTCGCTGGGCTTTGTCCAGAGAATGTCTGTTTCTGGGAGTAGAGCATTGAATTCCTTGAAGTACTCGAACTTATCCGGATTGTATATGACTCGGATGTTCTTATTTAAATATGGTTCGAGAGATAATCCATCGATAGCGCGATTGAATTTATTGCGAAGCGACTCTGAAGTTCCGACGACGAGATTCAGTCTGATCTGATCATCTATGATACTTTGTTTGAAGGATTCCAAGATCTGCACTCCTATATCCGATTGAGCACCAGCACCGCCTATGCAATAAGTTATCGTTAATGGCTTGTCAGACTGCGCCGTGTCGGTCTTCGAGTTCAAGTATATGTACATGAGCCTGCGGAACTTTTTGCTGTAAACGCCGCGAGGATCGAGCTTGAGCAATCGGCGTGACAAAGATGCGAGCATGACATCGTCAGTTTGTGGATCCCCGATTGCTTCCTTTGGCAGGGGGAAACCAGAGGCGATGATATTATCCGATCGTACCCCATAAAGCTTCAATCTCTCACGTGTACGTTCTGTCGGTGCCAGATATATGATCCGGCTCTTTGATGGTTCGAGAGGCGCCCAAGCGCGGGCGATGTCGGTATCCGTGCATAGACAGTAGATGTCGCCCAAATATCCATGTTCTTCCGCGGCGAAGGCTGGAATCGGGAATGAGCATATGAGGGGCAATGGGTCTTCGCTCAATCGGTCGATGAGGTGCTTGCCGAAGCCTCCACGGATCAGATCATAGATGACATTTAGCGAGTATGTCGGCTTGGAAAGATCGCGGCGTGGATAGAATGGCGGGATCTTCTGGATATGGCTCATCAAGTGAAAAGCCTTTTTGCCCAGGAATGGAAAGCCTTGGAAGCGGGAGACCCCCTCGTATATCTTTCTGGTCACATTCCATTTGAATCGATCGCGGGGCGGAATGCTCGGATAATCATTGGCCGAAATGATTTGCGGCAGCTTGCAGTTGAATGACGGAGGTGTCGTGGCGATATCTATCAAAGGAAAAACAGCGCGTTGATGCCCATACCCCATATCAACGGCGACGACGTACGCTTGCTTAGGCAATTGCATGCAGAAATTATAGCGACAAGTGAGGAAATATGAAAGTGGCGCTTTCATAGATTCCGAGCGCAGTCGATATATGAGCGAAGCGAATATAACATATGTTACAATTCAATCATCATGAAAAAAACATCACTTACAATTTTTGGTCTAGGAAGAATGGGTGCGCAAATAGCTAGAAGGCTCCACAAGAAGGGCTTTAAAGTCGTTGCTTGGAATAGGTCACCGGAACCCGTTAAGGAGATCGTGAAGGCGGGTATTTTTGGTACTAGCGATTTAAATGAGGCAGTTGAAGCGACAAAGAATCAACCGCGCATTTTTTGGATAATGTTACCGCACGCTATTGTAGATGATTTTCTGTTTGGAAAGGATCACCTCGGACCACATTTGAAGAAAGGCGATATCGTGATCGATGGCGGGAATTCTTTCTTTAAAGATAGCCAGAAAAGATCTGCACGCATGGCTAAGAAAGGCATTCATTATTTCGATTGCGGAACCTCGGGTGGAGTTTGGGGTGAGAAGAATGGTTTTGCATTGATGGTCGGTGGTCCCAAAGAAAAGTGGTCAATCATTGAACCGATAATGGCAGCGCTTTCGGCAGGTGACAATTTCGCGTACTGCGGCGCTTCTGGCGCAGGACATTTCGTGAAGATGGTCCACAATGGCATCGAATATGGCATGATGGAAGCGATCGGCGAAGGCTATGCGGTTCTAGAAGCCAGTAAATTCAAATTGAATATGGCCGATGTGACACGAGTCTACCAACAAGGCTCCGTTGTGAGGAGTTGGCTCATAGATCTCTGCAGGAATATTTTTGAAAATGAAGACGTTGGAGCAACTAGTGGCAAAATCGATGCTACCGGAGAGGGGGAGTGGACGGTTAAGACCGGTCATGAATTTGGAGTCGACGTGCGTGTCATTGAGGATTCTCTGAATGTTAGGCGAGAATCAGCTGATCCAAAGAATCAAAAGAAGTATTCAAATAAGATAGTCGCACTGTTAAGGAAGCAGTTTGGTGGGCATGCGGTGCATTCGGAGCAAGGAGGAAGGAGCAAGGAGGAAGGAGTAAGGGGTGATGAGAAGAAATGACTCTAGAGAGATTTCAGATTCCAAATCTCAGATTCCAGATAAGCTCCAGATTTCAGGCATCAGTTACCAATTGGAATCTAGTATCTGGAGCCTGTGATCTTTACCTGGAATCTGTAATCTGGAATCTGAAATCTAATAAATCGATGCTTAAATTCATCACAGAAAAGTCCGAAGTTGGTGTAAATAGCCTCGCGACTAGGATTGCCGAGCTTTTGAATGCTGGTAAAAAAGTTCTCTGGTTGGTCTCTGGAGGCTCAAATATCGCTTTAGAAGTGGATATCTTGAACAAGGTTAGGGTTGGTGTGAAGTTGGATAAATTGGGCCTGTTAACAATTTCGCAGACAGATGAACGATACGGTCCTGTCGGGCATCCTGATTCGAATTGGCAGCAAATGAAAGATGTTGGTTTTGACTTTAAAGGAGTGGTAGCTTTGCCCGCGCTTACCAACCTGTCTACTGTTCAGACTGTCGATCGTTGGTCAAATGAGATCGAACAGGCTTTCAATGGTTCTGACACGATCGTCGCCCAATTTGGAATAGGTGCTGATGGCCATATAGCTGGAATTTTGCCGCATTCAAAGGCGATTGGAGCAAGAAGCAAGGAGGAAGGAGTAAAATCAGCAATCGCCTACGAAGCGCCGCCATTTATTCGCATAACGCTGACGCCGGCAATACTTACCAAAGTGAACGAAGCCTACGTTTTCGCCTATGGTGATTCAAAGAAAAAGACTTTGCAGGATTTGCGCGATAGGGATCTGCCAATCGATGAACAGCCGGCTCAGATATTAAAGTCATTGCCAGAAGTTTCAATATACACAGACGCCTAATTTTTCGCTTCTAATTTGAAATCACCTTGGTAGTCATGGGAATAGAGCAGTCTGGACATGCGATATATTCCGTAAGAGATGAAGAAGGCCGACATTACATCGATGGTGTAGTGCAATTTTGCCAGTAGGACAACGACGCCGAAAATTATAGATAAGGTGATAAAAATTACTCTCAACCATTTGCGATCATAATAAATGAAGGCCATGAGAAATGGTAAACCAGTGTGTCCGGAAAAGAATGAGTCGTTACCAAGGAATGTTGACGAGTACAGATTGATGCCGATGACGTCTACGATAAGGTTTTGCGAAGAGGGATGAATGGCAGCGTGAGTTGGAAAAGCTCCGATATGGGTGAGAATGATGAAGAGAGAACGGACGATCATGAATGTCGATATGGTTTTTACTGTGAAAGGGATCCTCTTGGGTTGCCAAAGGCATATCAGGATGATGAAGAACACCATTATGATAGCGCCGTTAACGAAAGTTCCATCGAGATCGACTACGGGGATATTGCTGAGGATGAGGTCAGTGACTGAGCTGCTGGCGCTTTCTGTAGCATACTGCACGGCATAAGAGCTGATGACGAAACCGGCAACCAATAAGAAAATGGCCGTTATGAATGAATACCAAAAACGTTTGCTGGTAAAACAAGCTTTGTACTGATCATTAAGTCCTCGCCAAAATGTTGGTAACATGTGCAAGTATTGTAACACTTATCTAAAATCCTGGAAAATAATCGGTTTTGATGTGGCTTCGCGGTACGCCCATGCCGATCAGATTTTGCTTACAGGCAGAAACAAGTGAATTGGGTCCAGAAATATAAAACATCCGATCTTGATAATCCGACACTTCAGCGGCTATCATGGCAGCATCAACATAGCCACGATGACCATTCCAGTCAGGACGAATCGAATCTTGATCAGAGAGTGTGAATACGGATTTCGTACCAAAAGCCATATTGGCACGCTTTAACAAGTCCAAGTAGGCCAAGTCGGATTCCTTTCTGACCGAGTACACGACTATGACATCACGCTTTTCGTTGGTATCGAGCATGTATTGGATCATGCTGCGAAAAGGCGTAAAACCGATTCCTCCGGCGATGAAGCAAAGTTTTTTCGATGGGTCCTTCGGCAAAGTAAAATCGCCTGCCAATTGCCCGGCCATGATCGTGCCGCCTTCCGGCAGTTCAGCCAAGTTAACCTTGAAAGTGCTTGGCTTGTTGGCATCGAACTTAACTCCCAATCGTATCTCTTTCTCAGTTGGAGAGGAGGCTATCGTAAAATACCTGCGGTTTCCGCGGCTATCGGGTCTGCCGTGAGCAAGAGTCCATTCTAGATATTGACCAGGTTTGAATGACACTGGCTTATTGGATGCAAAGACAAATTCACCAGTGTCTGTTGCTATTCGCGCTTTGCTTTTCAGTGTAAGAGTATATTTATGCTTTGGTGATAACATGAAGGAGAGGATATTTCCAACGACTAGTGCCAGTTCAGGAGTCGAATAGAATGATCCTATATGGATATTTGGTGCGAATAACACACCGACCAAAGCCCCATAAAGAATTCTCTGTAATCTGGCCGGTGGAGTAGTGAGCGGCTCGGTCAACATGACCGTGGCAAAGAAGACGATGGGGGATATGACGAATAGGCTTTGAAGGCTGAATAAAATGTTCGTCAATCCGTTCGTAGTAACGATAACAGTAACGATGGCTGCAATGAAAAACGATACGAGAAGATCCGTTCGCCGAATTTTTCTGACGATCAGGAATCCGCCAATGATAACGAATGGCAACATGTAGAGAGTACCGATCCACCACGTTGCCGATTGATTTAATGCAAAAGCAGTTATCACTATTGCCAGTGCTGCTGGGTTAAATGCGTGCTTCTTATTGAATGCAAAAATGAACTTTGAAGCCATGGACCAGATGGCAGCCCAGATCAGGAACGGCAATATTGAAACAAAGCTTCCTGGAATCGGAGGCGAGATGATGAGAGCTAGAATAAGTGCGGTTATATAGATCGACTCGGTATTTGCATGAGTTTCGAATACCAGAGAGAATAGGCGATTTGTGATCCATGCTACAACGAGTAGAATTGCTGTTGAATATAATATGGCCTCCGGTGCATACGGTAATAGATGGAGATATCCAAAAACGGCGGCAATAACCAACCAGGTGATAAGGCAGTACAAGACGAGCTTGTACATAGTGATCCTGTTGAGAAAGTTATCGATTAGTTTCATATTTTTTAAATCCGCTAGTCATGGTTGCAACGGCGTCGGCATCAATCATATATCCTTCAAATCCTCGTAATGTCTCGATGAATTCTATCCCTTTCTTACCCATCGCAAAAGCCGGCGTAACGAAGCGGTCAGCTTCATAAACGTTCGGTCCGACGACTGTTAAGCTAACGATATCAGTAATATCTTCGGCCATTTTCTTCGGATCATATATATGCTGACCGCGAATGTAAGTGCCGGATGTGGCAACGCCCTTATTGCCTGGGTAGAGGACTTTTACGATTTCTTTTTGGTTGAAGGGATTTTTGATGCCGACGCTCCACGGTTTGCCGAGAGCATTTGATCCGTGAGCTTGGATATCGCCCCCAGCCTCGACATAGAAATTCTCATAGCCAGATTTCTTGAGGAGATCTGCTGCATTTCTAATCGCCCAACCTTTGACTATGCCCGATGGATCAAGGATCCCTTTTCGGTTGACGATATTGAAATAGCCGTCAGATTCTTCTTTTGTCTTTTCGGATAAAGCAAATATCTCGCGCACATCTTGACTAGATGCTTCTATGGATAGTTCGCCTCTATTGATCCTCATTATCTCGCTGGAATCTTTGTATACACTAAAAGTTTTGTCGACATAAGTGAAATAGTCGAAAATATTACCCATATCTTTAGGTGCCGTTGATGTCGAATCGCCGACGATTTCCAGCGTTATCGGCATACCCATGATTAGTCGTGTTTCTTTCATGGGTCCTTAGTTAGTTTGTGGCAAGCGCAAGAGCTGAAGAAAGTGACTGAACGAATGCCTGACTAGTCTGGGTCGCTCCAGATACTATATTAACCTTAGCGCTTTGAGCGGCTATAGCTTCGCTGCGGAGGATCGGAGTCGCTCGCGAATTGATCTGCTGGGAAGTCCGTCGATCGCTAGGATATTGTAAGAATGTGACATCAGATAATCTGCCTCCACTTATGGTGGCAACGACTTGCATATTCCCATAATACGCGTCTGTCACGGGACCTGTGTATGAGCCGTTTTTGTATAAACCGGAATTTACCGCAACGCTCACTGGGGTAGGGGCTGGAGCAACCACCGTTTTCGGCTTGATAGAAGGTGTCGACACTGTAACCTTTGGCGTCGGCTTTGTTACGGGAGTCTTTGGCGCGTCGTCTTCTGAGTCTTCGTCGCTTCCGCTAGCAATATCTTCCGAAGGTTTAATAGTCGTTGGAGAAGGTGTCGGAGAAACTATTGGAATTACAGATGTTGTGGGTGTTTGATCGGTGATTGTTGCCAACGGTTGACCATTTGTCCGTCCAGAGCTCAACATGACATAAAATGCAAATGCGATAATCAACACAAACGAGAGCAGGAATTTTTTCATGTAAGTAATTGTACCATTATGATATGTGGTTCCTACGAACGAAATTGATCAAGTGGTGCGGAAGTGAGGTAAAGCCTCGCAAAGTGCCTTCATGACTTTTTTAATCTTTCTTTATCGTTTCTTGAGACTAAATTCACGGTTTCTTCATACAGGTTTGCTAAAATCTTTGATTATTAGAATATTAATACAAACTTATACTTCAATGAGTACAAAAAAGAGCCGCAAGAAGCTGGTCATCAATCGTCCGAGTCCGGTGACGATACCCGAAGATTCGGCGTTTATTCAAGATCTGAGACGAAGAAGTTCTGAAATTAGACGACGAGGCACGTTGAAAAGAGCATTCACTCTAATTGAGATTCTGGTCGTCATCGGAATCATTGCCGTGTTGGCTGCTATAGTCCTCGTGGCTGTCAATCCGGCCAGACAGTTCAAATTGGCTCGTGATTCGCAGAGAGTCGCCAATGTCAATGCGATTCTGAATGCCATACATCAGAACATGGCCGAACACCGAGGTATATTCACTTGCAACGGTATAGCGAAGGACATCCCGAATGTACCGACGATAGTTATGGGCAGCTCCACAAATCCAAATTACGGCGGTGACATAGCTCAATGTGTCGTACCTGACTATATCTCGTCGTTACCCTACGATCCATCCAAATCAGACGCCTTCTATGAAAGCACCTCGAGCTACGATACAGATTACATCATTTCGCGAGACCAAAATGGTCGCATCACAGCCAGCTCGAGCGGAGAATTGGCACCATCGATCTCCGTGACTAGGTAAATCCGTTCTGCTATCATGAACAGTGATGTTCGTAAGCCATCGCCATCTATTTGCTTTGTTGGCCGCTTGTATAGGCGTCGTATCTGTGGTCGTCGCATTCAAGTATTCACAATCATTGTCGGCGTTCCAAAGCGGATCGCTTCGATCGGCAACTACGCTAGAGCCTTTGGCGCCGGACTCTTCTTTCTACGGGCTTACAAATGGTGCGAAGATTGCCACTACAAGCGGTAGTTCATCGGAATCCACAGTGACAGCATACGCATATTTGGTTGGCGATGTCGTCACGGGGAAAATCTACATGGAAAAAAATGCGGATACGGTATTTCCCGTAGCTTCTATGTCAAAACTAATCACGGCAATAACCGCAACAGATATATATAAATCGACTAAAGGAGTGACCGTTACACAACAGGAAACTTTGGTTGCTAGCGATACTAGCCAGCTCAAAGGCGATGAGACATTTACAGTTAAGGAGTTGCTATATCCACTTCTTCTGAATTCGTCGAATGTGGCAGCGGAGGCTTTGGCATCGAGTACTGATCGAGCCCATTTCTTGGAACTCATGTCGAGTTATGCGTGGGAAATAGGCATGCGCAAGACATTCTTTGCCGATCCATCCGGGATCAGCCCGCAGAATATGGCATCGACCCGGGACTTTTTCACTTTAGCGAGATATCTGTATTCAAGTCGTCCTGACATCCTCGCGATAACTCGCACCTCATCTCTATACCTGGCCACCACGACTGATCACAATTCGCATAATTTTGTAAGCATCCACCCGTTTGTGTATGATGCTAACTTTCTGGGTGGCAAAACTGGTCACACTGATGAGGCTAGCGATACTATGTTGACTATCATGAACATGAACGGCAGGCCAATCGCTTTCATAGTCTTAAAATCGCAGGGGCGAGCAGGGGACACACGTCTGCTCATCGATGCTTACAAGAACAATCGCTAGTTCTTCTATGGCAACCAACTTCTGATCAATTGTTTGGTATCATCTGGTCCTTTGACCGATATGCAGTCGACACCAGTGGCTTTGGCTGGAAAATCATTTCCGCCGTAAAAAAGGGCGTCACCGACGAAGACGATGTCATTGGAATCGATCTTCAAAAATTGCTCGAGCTTGCGGATGCCGTAACCTTTGTTGATACCGCGCTTGGTCACATCGATAGAGGTTGCTCCACCTACGCGCACTTCAAATTCAGGGATTCTTTCGCTGAGAACCGAAGCCAACCTTTCGCGTTTCGTCCGAGTAGGATCCCAGGCATATTTGATGTCAGCGGGAGCGCTCTGTCCCAGAGCGGAAAAAGTAATCTGCGACCCTCTGTCTTCGATGAGCGGCCCATAGATCTTTGCTGGTTGTTCATATTTCATGATCTTGAGCGCCGTGTCTAATGCAGACATGATCCGTTGCTTCTCGTTCGGTAGCAAATTCTCGGTGTATTGCTCGACCCAGTTTCCTCTCCAGACAAACAAGCGCGTTCCCGAAGTCGGCATCAATAATAAGTTATCGTAGTTCTCTGAAGTCCCCGGCAACTGTGCCAGAAATTGTGTTTGAAATTGAGGAAATCCACCGCCAGAAATGATAGCGACTTTTTTTTGTTGTAGAAGCTTCACAACGAGTTCAGCCGTCTCTTTGTCCATCGGAGACTTGCTGATCGTTAACGTTCCGTCTAGATCGAAGATGATTAGTTGTTTTGAGTATGCGGTCATTGTTATATAAATATATCAATAAGTGGGGAACACCAACAGACATCAAACCTCCAGCATCTTTAACAAAGTCGCCATCTTCATCGTTGCAACACCAACGACTTGGTCGGCGCCACCATAGTACATGTACGCCGTACCGCCACGTACGGTCAGTCCACAAGGGAAGACCACGTTAGGGACTATACCCTTGCACTCATATTGTTCTTTGGGTGCAAATAGCGGCTCAGCCGTTCTCGCCTTGACGATCGTCGGGTCGGCAAGATCCAAGAGGACTGCTCCGATACGATAGGTAGTGCTCCAGGATACGCCATGATACAGGAGAAGCCAGCCCATCTTGGTCTTGATCGGTGGCGCAGATATGCCAACCTTGCCACCATCCCACATGCCCCGTCTCGGCGTGATGATCTCGATACATTGAGTTATCTTGTATTTCGAAAAGTCGAGCGAGGCCACGAAGTCTGCGCAAACGCTCTCGTTCACACGGTGGAATACCATATATCCACCTTTGCATGGTTCGGGCAAAATAGCCGCATCTTTGTTGGCTATAGATGGTGGGGTTATGATCTCTGGCTTTGACCAAGAACCCCATTTCTTTTTGAGGAAATCTTCTGTCCCGATAGAGCTCACAGCAACTCGCGGAGTGCTTCCATCATAGGCCGTGTAGGCCATAAATACACGATCACCGATCTTCATGATGCGTGGATCCTCGCATCCTTTCGATTCAAAATCTGCTCGCGGAAAATAGATAGGCTTGTCCGAACGTTCGTCGATGGACAATCCGTCGATAGAAGAGGCGTATCCAACAGTTGATATATTATCGACAGAAACTGCTCGGTACAATATATGAGTCTTGTCACCCAGATCGATCGCGGCAGGATTGAGTGTCCCTCGAGTCTCCCAAAGCATTCCTGGACGAGGTGAAATTATCGGATTGCCAGCGAAACGCTTGAAGCATGACCTCCTGTTGTCTGTCAGGACATCCATGAGGTTATCGAGCGGAATAGACGCTACGGCACAATGAGTATCGGCAGCACCGTAATAGATCTTCAAACGGCCATCTTCTATCAGAGCTCCAGTCGGAAAGATCACATGGGCGACTTGTCCGGTATTCTCGTAATACTCCTCGGGTACCATGAAGGGACCTCTCGTTCTTCCGATCACGTGACGGGGATTCTCCAGGTCTAGAAGAACGATCTCAATACCGAAGACTTGATCACCTTGGCCATAACGTTGCATATGTGAATACACAACCAGCCATCCCTTGTCTGTTCGAACCGGTGCGGCACCTAGTTCGATATGGTCGCTCGGTAATCTGCGGATAGATATCTTATGAGACTCGAGATTTTTCCACCATTCATTCCAAAAATCAGGCGACCAGATATCTTCCTCATTATTGAATTCGACGTAACATATATCCGAAGGTTTTCTATCGGTATTTACTGTAATCAAAGCGGCCATTTTCCCATTGATCTTATCAGGGAAGAGCGCCATGGCTTTGGCGTTAAAAGGAGTGACAAGATGCTTTTCGGTGATCGTATTTAAGTCTTTGGAGATCGCAACTGCGACTTTGATATTGTCTGCAGAAAAAGGGTATCCTCCGAGCGCTGTATAAAAAATATAATATTTTCCATTCAGTTTCGTGACACGCGGATCTTCGCATCCATAGTAATCGAATTCACGATCTGGTGAGACGAGTACGTGGCGATCCTCGAAGTCGATGCCGTTGGTCGAAGATGCCCTGGCGATCACTGACATGCGGACATGAGGATCTCGCAGAAGGTCTGGCTCTGACATGGCGCGATAAATCAGATAAGTTTTTTTGCCGACAACGACTGGACAGCCGTTGAAAGCGGCGGCGGCCTCCCAAGGATGTTCGCGTAGGGGAGAGAGAAGAGGATTATGTTCGGATCTTTTGAGTGTGAACATAGAGGAAATTAGACTTTACCATGTTCAACCAACCAATTAAGCAATTGTTTTAATGGCGTCTGAGCAATACATACATGCCTGTCTCCGCCACCATAATAGACCATCAGATTGTCGCCTAGAATCACTGCGCCGCTAGCGTAAACCACACCTGGTTTTCCATCATTCTCATAATTCATCTCCGGATTGAGGATCGGTTCAGGCGAACGATAGAGAACTTTGGTTGGGTCTTTCAGGTCTAGAATCATTGCTCCGATCCTATATCCGATGCCGTATTTATCAGGATCGTCCTTATCGATAGCGTGGTAAAGGAGTAGCCAGCCGATCTCTGTCTTGAGCGGTGGTGGACCGGCGCCACGGACGCGGTTATCCCAGAATTCTTTGCGTCCAACCTGGACCCCTTGGGGACGGGTGCTCTTAATATGGGTAGTCAAATTATCTAAGCTATCGACGTATTCGATGGCTATATTCGGTACTATGCTGTTCAGGATTGCGTATTTGCTGTTTATCTTCTCTGGAAATATCAGCCAATTCTTGGCGACGTAACCAGGAGGAGATATGAGAACAGGTCGACGCCAGCGCCACTTCTTATGTTTAAAATCATCTATACCGATAGAAGTCAGAGCGATCCTAACGGAGTTCCATCCTTCGAAGGCTACGTATGTCATATAGATCTTGCCATCTATCCTCACCGCTCTCGGGTCCTCTGAACCACCCCATCCTCCGCCGGAAGTATAAAAAGATGGATCGTAATTACGAGGTCCGTAGGAAGATTTTGAAGCTGGCATACCATAATCCGGCAGGGGCTCATAGACTGGATACATGGGTCGATCATCGAAATGTAAACCATCGGTGCTCGAGGCATAGCCGATTCGGGATATACCATCAGCGCCAACTGCACGGTACAAAAGGTGGACTTTTCCATCATCATCCTTGATCGCGGTCGGATTGAATGTCCCGTTCAGCTCCCATTCATGGACAGCAAGAGGAGATATTACCGGGTTTTTGTGATGGCGTGTCAGCTTGAAAGATGGCCGCTTGAGTCCGTATACTCTCTTGATCTCAAGAAAAGCGAATACGCATGCCGCGAATGCTGCGACGAAGGCGATCAGAGAAAGTGTGATTGTTAAGTTCATTGTAAAAAAGGAACAGATCAGCTCCGACCATAGCGGTCTTCGATACGAACCACATCATTTTCATCGAACTCATCAAGTGCAATCTCCAGAATGATCAGTGGTTCAGTGCCACCTTCAATGCGGTGATTAGTTTCTCTTGGTATAAAATAATCCATCCCAGGCTTCGCTTCATGCTTGCTATTACCTATTTGAATCATCCCATTTCCGGAAATGATGCGCCAGAATTCATCCCGCTTATGATGATATTGCAAACTGAAAGCTTCACCGGGTTTTACGGTGAGAATTTTTACAGTGGAGGATGTGTTCTCGGTGAACTTAACAAACTCCCCCCATGGTCGTTCTTCACGATACGGTTCGAGGGACTTCATTTGGATTATTACCCGACATTATAACGTGAAAACTATATATATATGCTGTGCATAACTTGATCAGGGTCAACATTTGGTAAATATCGCTCGGTATGCAATAATATCGCAACAATGAATAACCTAGATGATAAGAAGCTCACGTATTTACGAATAGGCCTACCGGCCATAATTTTTGGCCTGTTGATAGGATTCTACATAGGGCAGCGCAATTCCTCCAATCACAATTTTTCTTCATTGACCAATGGTGCGCCGGTCACCAGCCAGCAATTTTCCCCGTTTTGGACGGTGTGGCAAGATTTGGACCAGAAATATGTTGCAGCTGCTAGTACTACGGCCCAGGATAGGATATATGGTGCCATCCAGGGTTTGGCGGCTTCGTATGGCGATCCTTACACTGTCTTTTTTCCACCAGTGGAATCGAAGATGTTCCAAGAAGACATCACCGGAAACTTTGAAGGAGTTGGTATGGAGATCGGAATAAAGAACAAGCAGCTCCTCGTTATCTCGCCGATCAAGGGAAGTCCAGCTGACAAAGCTGGCGTAAAGGCCGGGGACTTTATACTTTCGATCGACGGTACATCGACAGCGTCCATGGGCACCGATACGGCAGTCAAGCTTATTCGCGGTCCGGGTGGCTCGAAGGTCAAGATCAGTTACCTTATCCAGGGAATAGGGAAGCCTGTTGAAAAAATTCTAACTCGCGCGGTCATCAATATTCCTACGCTCGATACCAAGACAAAACCAGGCGGTATCTTTGTCATTAGCCTTTACAGCTTTACTTCAGAATCGCCGAATTTGTTCAGAGATGCCCTCCGTCAATTCGTCCTCTCAGGTGACCATAAGCTCATCCTTGATTTGCGCGGTAATCCGGGTGGATATCTAGATGCGGCCTGGGATATGGCTTCCTGGTTCTTGCCGGCCGGAAAAGTAGTGGTTACCGAGGATTTTGGTAAGAATCATCCGCAGAATATCTATCGTAGCAAGGGTTATGATATCTTTAATAAAAATCTGGATATGATAGTCCTAGTTGACGGCGGATCGGCTTCAGCAGCGGAGATTCTGGCTGGTGCCTTGAAAGAGCAGGGGATAGCCAAGCTAGTCGGGGCCAAGACATTCGGTAAAGGATCTGTACAAGAATTGATACCTATTACCTCTGACACCTCTCTCAAGGTCACAATCGCCCGCTGGTTGACTCCAAACGGCCATAACTTATCTCATGATGGTCTGGATCCTGATTATGCCGTCGAAGTGGGCGACAAGGACGCGGCCGCCAAGATCGATTCTCAAATGAATAAAGCCGTGCAGTTATTGACAGCACAACCGTAATCAGCCATTATCAAATAGTACCGAATCACTTATATAACTAATCCCAACCACATGAAAGTCATTCTACTCAAAGATGTCGCTAAGCTGGGTCGCCAGTATGAGATCAAAGAAGTCAGCAGCGGTCATGCTATCAATCTGCTCATCCCTCAAGGATTGGCATTATCAGCTACACCTGATGCGGTAAAGCGCCTTGAAGTGAAGAAGAAACAAGCTGATGCAGAAAGAAAGATCCACGAAGACCTGCTTGTAATGAATATCAAAGGTCTTGATGGTAAGACAATTACTATTGCAGGCAAAGCCAATGAAAAAGGCCATCTCTTTGCCGGCTTGCACCGTGAAGCTATCGCCGCAGAGTTGCAGAAGCAAACAGAACTGCAGATCGACCCCTCATTCATCCAGATCGACCACCCATTAAAGGAGGTCGGCGAGCATATAGTTGAAGTGAAAGCACCCGCCTCAACAGAAATATCTGGTATGTCAAAAGGTAAGTCAGTTAAGTTTACAGTAGTCATTGAAGCCTTGAAGTAATAGCTTTTTCGCCTATAATTAGCTCGAAAACCTGTTCATTTCTGAAACTGGCCCACAGTTCTCAGAAATGACCAGGTTTTGTCGCTAATGTAAGGCGTTTGAGCGAACCGATCAATTACAAAATACACACAGTCTTCTTCCTAACGATATCATTATTGAAGCTAGTCTTTCTTTTTGTACCAAAGGAAACCTTGCCGTCTTTGAGGGCGAACAGGGTATAGTCTTTGCCAACACCGACATTGTTCCCTGGTAGAACGGTTGTACCGCGCTGGCGGAGGATGATTTGACCTACTGTGATCGCTTGGCCATGATTGACCTTAACGCCCAGGTTCTTTGGGTTAGAATCGCGTCCGTTTTTGGTTGTTCCTGCGGCTTTCTTATGGGCCATTTGATTGGATTAGAGATTATAAATTACAACTTCAAGCCAAATGCTTAGTAGGGAAGAGCTTATCACATAGTAGCTAAGAAATGCAAGATGTAGGGCGTTATAGACGGTTTGGAGCCATATTTTGGGGCCAGAACGGGTAGTATAGGTTAGAAAGCCACAGAATGGCTAGGAATAAGGGTATTTAAGGTGTATAAAATGGCTCAACAAAGCCATATTATGGAGTTTAAAGGCTTGACTTTAGGGGTCAAAAGCGCTATACTTGTTCGCACAAGAAGGAGCGAGTGAGCCTCATGCTTACAAGCTCTATTTTTGTTAAAAACAATGACTGAACTTACAACGAGCGCGATCTTCTTGGTAGCATCCTTGTATGGATCTGGACAAGCAACAAGTCCGATGCAAACCGTACAGGCGAGTACCATTAAGACAAGTGTTGAACAGACGACTAACATAGAGAGCACCTCGATAGCTAAAAATTCGGCGCAGACGACTTCGGCTGATACGAGAGCCATGGAGGCCTACTTGCGCAAGCAATTTGGCGATCAAGACGCGATTTTGGTAGATATCGCCCGCTGTGAGTCCAATCTCCACCAGTTCGATAGTAGCGGTAATATTATCCGCGGTGTGGTCAACTCAGCAGATATCGGTGTGATGCAGATCAATGAAAGGTATCACGACGAGACAGCTGCCAAGCTTGGCCTGGACCTTCATACTGTAGAGGGTAACGTGGCTTATGCCAAGCACCTCTATGAGGAGCAGGGCACGGCCCCTTGGAAGTCTTCGCAGAAGTGTTGGGGCACTGGGGATATTGCCAAGAAGTAAATTTGAATCTATTAACAAAACATAAAAGGTCTCATCGAAAGGTGAGGCCTTTTATGATGGCTGGAGATTAATTGTCTTCTGGTTGATTCGTTTCCTATGATCGGTGAGGTCGTTTATGATTTGGCCTGTATACTCGGCATGTACGTTTAACCACTTTGAGATATCAGTCCACCAAAGACCGTGAAATCCAAATTGACCATTCCAGGTGTCGTCTGCGTCGTCATGGCCTTCAAAGCTGAAACGTTCTGCCAACGCAATCGGTGCAAATCGTATGTCGTTTTGCTCCAAAATCTTACGCTGATCTACGCAGAGTACGATGTCCTCAGGATGGTATCTCTTGAATGAATCATCACCATCCAACGTTGAGCATAACGATGTGAGTTTCTTGCTTCGAAGGGAGAAACCGCCATTTCCGACTATCGATCTGCCAAGAAGTTCCTTCGGGCAGCCGAACTTGCTGACAGACCAACCGTTGATGAGCCAGGGCGCCCCGATATAGTCGTACTTCAAGAAATCATCAGTCCATGCCTCAGGGTTAAGGATGAATCCATCGTGTTGGATAATGAGCACATGCGGAGTCTTAATGAACTTGTCGACGTCAGCGATCATGAATTTCGAATAGGCCGCAACAGTTGGGAGATGCTCTATTTGCACTATCCGCTTATCCCCTGATGTGGGGAGGGAAGTGAGGAGCTTCACATCGGCGAACTCGAAATGCTTCTCGCAAATGTCTGCTACCAATCGAAGCCTCTCGATCTCAACGCAATCGACGCCGAGGAGGGTGACGGAGTTCAGAGGCTTCTTCATTAGAAGAGAATATTAGCATAAATATTTTTGGCTGACATTTGCATCAACTGAATGAGGTTCATTATCAAAGGGGAAGGGCCAATGTCGGCCGAGTCAGATGGCATAAAGTCGAAACAGGCCATGTCGCACAAGTATCTGTGGATAACTTATCGGGACACATTTACTGTATTATAGCAAACTATTAATCTCATAGATTTTAGAAACGCTACTTTGAGCCAATATATCATTGCAAGAATAGACCCTGTGATCGGTATTTCTTGATTGCTGACTCGAAGTGACTAGCCCACTGGGGGAAATTGGAGACATAATTGCTGTCGAGACATAGGTAAAGCATCTTTGGGTCTAATTGCAAGACTTTGAACAGAGCCTGGAATTGAGGATTGGTCCAGTCGCTTGTTTTATACGGATATTCAGTCTCTGTGGACATGGTCTGCCCATTATCATTATATGTTCCAGTTGGTTTGTACTTTATCGAACCATCCCACCAATAACCATAGTGACCTTCTTTATCTTTGGATAGCATAACCTCGATATTATCTAAATTCAGACTTAAATTCAGGCTTCCGAGTACAAGAAGTTTGGACATGGTTATAGGATTACCCTGCACACCCGTACCAGATAGCTTTTGTAAAGCAACTGCATTGTTGATACTGATAGGCGATTTGCAGAAATTTGAACTGTAGGTGATATTGTTATCGACGGTATTCTCACCACCGCCGATAAATGAGGTCGCGCTGCTATTTCTGGTGTTGCTGTATTGAACGCCAAGAATATTTACAAGACCAAGTGAAGTAGTAAGCCCGGAACCTGTAGAACCAACAAAGCCAGCCGAGGAGTAAGCAGGGCCGTACATAGAGGCGATAGGGTATATAGAGGCGATATTTGTTGGAGGTGGAACATAAGGCATTGTGTTCATATAGCATTTTCCATCGCCGTAATTATCATAGAATTGATTCGCTCCGCAAACAGGCGTAAGTGGTGCGGTATCGCCTGTTGTGGTATAACCGGCAGGCATTGTGAGCCAGATCGCGGAGCCGTCACTAGGCTCCTTGCCTTCAATAATTTCGTGAGTCTTGTAGTCGTTTTCGATAATACCATTAGTATTATAAGATCTGTGGTTACCATAACTGTAGTCGGTGGGATTCGAAACGGCGGTATATGTGACCGGTGATGTGCTCACCGGAGTCGTGGGCGTAGTCGCTACCGTTGTGTTTACAATCGGTGAAGTCACAACTGCCGGCGGTGTGGGTGTCGGAGTCGGACTAGGGCTGGCATTACTCACCGTGCCATTGTTTCCCAGATAATCGGTATACGCTGAACTGCCGCCGGAACCCAATTGTCCGATCAGTTGGTTAAGCTGAGCGGAGTTATCAGGAGAAGGTGTTGGGGTCGGAGTTGGATTAGCAGTCGCTAAAGTACATGTCCATCCTGGCGGACAAACTGGAACGTTCGTTTGAGTTATTGGGGTGCAAATCCATCCGGTCGGACATTGGGACGTTCCGCTGGTCGCTCCAGCACTGCTTCCGCTCGATGAACCGGAGCTGGCTGTGCTTGTTGTACATCCATAGAGGCTGTTTATCTTAGCTCTGGTAGAAGCTCCGAAAAATCCATTGCCTGAAGTCAGGCCATTCGGTGCCAGAATATCCGTAGAATATTTTTCCTGGAAGGTGGTAATTGCTTTGGCAACTGTCGCATTGTAAGAAGTAAGCGCCACTCCGGAGCTCCAAAGGCCTTCATTGACCAGATCGGCTTTGAGAGCCGTAGCTTCGGCGGAAGTCAGAGAGGAGCCAATTTTGTGGTTATTTGTGAAGGTGTAACAGGAGGTGGAGGCGTGAACGATTTCCGTCGGCAGAACACTCAAGGCTGATAATCCCAAGATTGCCAGTGGAATCGCGAAAAGGATGAGGAACTTTTTCATGTGATATTTCTACTGATAAACTACTGATAAACGATTGCTCAAATTCTTCACCGCCGCCACTTTGTAGCCATTGTATTATTGTAGCAATTATAAAAGAAAAAGTAGTAAATAGGAAATGCCACGCATACACAAATGACGATAATTAAAGCGATCAACTTCGGATGATGTTCTTTTGGAGGTATCTTGAAAATCTCGTTCAATTGAGAATTGGTGGCATCCATGAGGTCAATTATCCCACACACACACACACTAACAAGGGGCGTGGTGGGGATAAGGTAAGTGCGGGTTGCTGGATACTGTGATCCGCGATAATATATTCGCTATATGCCACACATTTTCCTAGACGAGAGCGGACAGTTTTCTAAACATAGCCACGAAAAGTATTTTGTGGTTGCGTCATTTACCGTAGGCGACATTCGTCGAACAGCGAAAGGATTCCGGGCATGGTGCAGAAGTCATTTTCCCAGGAAAATGCGTGATCAGAGTGAGATAAAGTGGTCGTCAACGAGATATCCCGATAGCTTGCGTTTGAAAATGTTGCGTGAAATTTCAAAGCTTGATGTGCGAATACGGTTTGCATATCTACTCCACAGAAATATTCCAGCGGACTATCATCATAAAAACAAATTGAAAAGCGGACTGTTATATACCAATATTGTCGGCGAAATATTGACATCGTACTTGCCGATAACTGATAAAGAATTCCGTGTTTTCTGTGATCGTAGAAAATTGAGCGGAATGTCTGAAGCCGAATTCAAAGAAATTCTTAAGGCGAGACTTCTTCCGGGATTACCGAAGAATGTAGTGTTACAAATTGAAATGGTTGATTCGGCCGCAGTGGTCAATATTCAGATAGCTGATTGGATAGCCGGAGCCTTGGCACGATACCTTGAAAAGGGGAAGCTTGGAGAAGAATGTTTCCAGATTTTGAAAGGTAATATCATCGGGGAAGGGAAGGAACTATTTAACGGAGAGACGATCGCATAAACAAAAAATCCGCCGTAGCGGGTTCTTTGTTAGAAGTAGCGTCTCACAAGGTGGTGCTCTCCAACTCAAGCCCCAGATACTCTGAGGGAACATCGGAGCGCCTCGTAAGTTATTATTGCGTACTTCTGGTACAAGACTAGCAAACTCGATGCGTGTTGTCAACTTGACCTGTTGACAGCGTTAATTTGTAATAAGATACTCCGTGCAGGAGGCGAGGATTTGACGAGGGTCAGGGGTCGGATAGCCCTGTATATTCCATTTTTTGTTTACTCGTATAGTCACCTCGCAAGATCGTCCCGTGATGAGCACACAACTCATCCGGCCCAACTTCAAGTGTGATAAGCGTTTACTATTCCGCCACTCCTGCACGGAGCATCTTATGAAATTGTCAATGAGCTATAAAAATTTCTGCGCGTTAGCCAACATTTCATTTTTGTCGAAGTTCAAATATATGAGAGCCGAATACGGACTCACGTGTCCAAGCATCATCTGGACGTCTTTGAGATCAGCTCCACTGGCTTTCATTCGATGAGCTTTGGCATGTCGAAACATGTGAGGATGTATTCGTTTGGTGATTCCGGCTTTGGCGGCGATTTCTTTGACCCAGCGTTCAACCGTCCTAGGGGTTATGCGTTCACGGCCGGGTTTGTCGAGCGATAGAAACAAGCTTTGTTTCTGATTCAGACAGATGCGATTGCCGAGCCAGCGGAGCAGGGTGTTCTGATGGAATTCCTTGTTCCACATGATCCAGCGGATATGCTTGTTTTTCTTTGTCTCTATCGAAGTGAAATTTTCGGTTGAGGATATCTGATTGACATCAAGATCACACAGCTCGCTTACACGAACGCCGGTGTCGTGTAGGAGGTTGAGTACGGTCAGCTTTTGCAAGTCATGGAGTTCCCATGGATTGAGCGTCTTGCACATTGCGGCATAATCTTCATCGCTAACTCCGATTCTGGGCTTGTGGACGTACTTGGGCTCCTGGATCAAGAAAGGGTTGACGGCGGATTCCTGTACCGAATTGAGGTAGCGAAAGAAGTTCTTCAAAACCCGACAGGAAAAAGCTACAGTAGGCGGATTATGATCCGTTGCCAGATGATGATTGAACGCCACGATGTCGCTGTTACTGATTTCTTTGGTGTCGGTATTCTTGAAATTTGAAAGTCGAAGCAGGTATGGCTTGTATACCTCGGCCGCCCGTGGGCTTCGTATGACTTTCCAATCCAAATAATTTTGTACTGCTTGATTAATGATCATTATGATTTTGGTTAGTTGATAATTCTCGAATATCTCTTGTAGACCGTATGACCCGTCCATGAGTTGTAGGGAAGTGTTCGGGATTCCTCCAGTGTGTATTCAATTTGTTCTCCGAAGTCGAGATCGATCGGCGGTATCCGGATAGTGATCGGCTTTTTCAAGCCTCTCGAAGTGAAGTAGCATTTTTCGTTGAAGAGTCGAGCATCGACTACGCCTTTCTGAAGATACTTTGAGACATATGCGCCGATCGAACGGATATGTTTGATAGCGTTGATCTTGATGAAGCCGTGAGACCAGATTTCCGCTAGCTCGTCGTTGTCGATGAATGGTAGATTGAAGAAGACGGTGTGATAGTGGACGGCTCCACGCTTCTGAAATTCGACAACCGATACATATTTCAAAGGATGTTCGATGTGGTAATTCAACCTCATCACGAACTTGCGCCACATCTCGTTTGCTTCTTTCAGTCCGGTGACGTTTTCGGCGAAAGTGAAGGTAACGAATTTATCGGTATATTCTTGGTACTGGCCGGAATTACAGGCTATTAGACGGCGAATATGCTTCCTAGCGCGTGAGATTGAGAACGGACGACGCATACCCTGATTTCGCTTACCAACACGCTTCTTACGACGATTTCGCGACTTCAATTGACCGCCAAAGTGGATGTCTTTCTCGAATTCGTAGACTTCTTTCACCGGACCGGAAATTACAGCTTTGAATTTTGAGAAATCTACGCCCCAGTTAGTTTTTCGCAATTCGTCGAAAGCTCGACCGAGCTCATCGGCGGAGGGAATCTGATTACCCATACAATTGTCTATTTTGTTTTCTGATTATGTGTGACGGAGGTCGAGTCTAGAAAACACATAACCTACATTTTGATATTTCTTAATGTGGCCGAAAATCTGGCCGCTAAAGCAGCCCAGATTTCGGCCACTTTTATGATGTTAACTTCATAGGTTTCAGTTTTGATGGTTGTGGTGCCGATTGTATTTCCAATCTCACCTTTGATACCGACAGTCTCCTTGGTGTTATACATATTGAAGTATTTCGCTTCACCCCAATATAATTTTCTTGATAGTCGGTTTTCTTCGTTGACTGTTTCATCACCGGATAGGTCATATTCATCGCGAGCGAATAGAGTGATGAATGGAACCATGAACTTTTCGCAATGATAGAATACGTTGGTCATACCTCTCATGACGGCGTGAACGGAAGTCGGGCGTTGAGTAGTGTAGAAGATCGAACGATCAAATTTGCGGGTTTGAAGAATATTTAATCTTTGAGACATGGGCATTTTCGACATCTGGTATGAATCAAAGAGCACATATGCTTCATCTATACCGACAATACAGTTTCGTAACTTCCCGAAATTTTCGTGCCATTTTTCATCCGTTGGCATCTTTCGGAGATTAGTAGCAGGATATTTTATGAACTTTCTTTTGAGACCGATAGCGCCTAGGAATATGCAGAATGGATTTTGCCTAGCGTCGTAGCCATTCCAATTGATCGTAAAATTCGTGTAAACAACATGACCGGCATTCAGTAGGCGAAGAAGATCCCGAACCATAGCGTACGTCTTACCTTGGCCGAGCCGGCCGTAGTAGCAATATATGCCGTGCTCTATATCCATTCGTTTTGATTTGAACATAACCACTGATTTAATTATTTTTTATATATTCGACCCTGGTACTTCAGTACATAACAGACAAGCAACTCACAAAATTTATTGTCGTCGATCTCGCTGTATTTCCAAGAATTGATCAGATCAGCGACGTGACAGACAAACCTCCGTTTGATGATATGAGGATCATTCGAATACAACCTGTTCCACATGACTTTTTACATTAGCTAATAATGCGAACAAATTTCGTTATCCCGAACCTCGCAACTTGTTTATGACCCAATTAACCAGCTGATATATTTTGTAGCCGACTTCTATCCCGACTCCGGTGATCATATATGTCATCGCCGTAGACAGGGGAGGGAAGATCGTCGCAAAACCGCGATAGTAGCCAAAGATCGTCGTGATCGTAGCGTCGAGACCAAGCGGCAGAGATGAGACAGTCGGCAAGAAGCTCAACAACCAAGACATCGCATCCATGACGAATGAGATTAGCAGTGACGTTATCATGGCCTGATTTTGCTAGAAGCGTACTTCCACAACCAAAAGAAGAAGCCGGCACCAAGCAGCAGATTAATCATATTATTCAGGCTCGACCAACCTGAACCCCAATAATTATTCGTCGTCGAAGAAGCCATCTGCGTCCAATCGATGAAAGTAAGCGTCTTGCCTTTCCATATCAATGTCGAAGTGGCGTTATAGAGCCGATTCGAATTGCTCGGAAATGTCATGGAAAGATTGGCCGTCGAAAGAGCGGTCGTTGATGCAGTGCTATAGCCGGTAATATCCTTTGACACGAGAAAGATGTAACCCCAAAGGGGCCTTATATTTCAGATCATTATACTGCTCTTGAAAACGGAGGCGAGTATACGTATCGGGGACAAATAATAGATACAAGACGTTCTTGAATACCGTTCCGACGGCGCAGCCGATACCCGAAGCGGTAAGCATGGAATCGCAGTCGCTTAATCCAGTGGTGATGGTTATCGGCGTTGATGTAGCAGGAAAGTATAGGCTAAGAGATGAGATCGGCGTGACTGTCTTATTGACGATGAATTCGCTTGATGTAGCGACGTACACGTTCGGCGAATTGTCGAACAGAATAGACATGTGGTACCGGCCATCCAGAAGGGTAGTGGTCGTGGAATATGTATAGGTACCAGGCGTTGATAGCACACCAAAATTGAATTCCTTATAGTCGCCATTATCCGTATCCAGTAGACTGATTAATAAATTGGGAGTTGATGATCCGATATCTTGGCCGACGGAATATGTACCGGAAATTGTTGTTGGTGTACCTATAGGTGTGACAGAATACGCTGGTAGAAAAGACAAAATTGCGGATTGAGCTGGCGGAGGCGGCACGTAAGAATCAGATAGCATGAAATACAGATCCGACACAGAGCCACATGACCAGTAACCGCTACATGAACCGTTCGTATATGAATTTGCATCAGATGAACCGTAGAATCGGGTAGTCGTGCCAGAATGTAGGTAGATTGCATAATAGCTACCAGCAGACAGACTAATGCCATTCGAGGAACCGCCTCCACCGCCTGTTGACTGATAGTTGTATGTAAAATCCCAGCCATATTCAGCTTCGCCGGTGCCGACAGTGTGATGATTGGTATTGCTATTCGTACATTGAGTAGACCAGTTCGAAAAATCACCAGGGTCGCAGGGAACGTATAGAATATTGAAGGTGGAACATGCAGAGCTCGTGCATCGCCAAATCTGTAAGTCGTTATCGCCCGAGACCGGCTTGGACAAACGAACACGTACGCCTTTCAAGGTACCGCTAATGCCCGTAAATGACTGAACAATCCACCCAGCACCAGAGCCATCCTTATATACCGAGTGATCAGTCTGCTGGGCTAACGTGGAAGCAAATACAGCACGGGAAGATATTGCGCAGGATATTGCAACAACTGAGAGGCATATGAGGATGGTCTTCTTGTACATGTGTTTGATAAATTACTAATAATGATCTGGTCGGGTCAGTCTAGTCATAGCTAGAGCGTAATTTTTCCGAAATTTATTGTGTCAAGGTCGCTTCGCGGCGCTCTACACTGTTATATTTTTTAAGGTGTAAGAGCGCCACGAAGCTCTCTTGACAAAAAATTTCCTGAAAAATTATTGCTCTGCTATGGCAAGCCTGACCCTCCAACTGACTGAACGGGTTGCGGAGGTTGGAATTGAACCAACTATCTCCAGAAAGTCGATCTGGCGGGTTACCGGTACCCCACTCCGCGGTATCAAAAGACCGATCTCGTGTGAACAGTCTCTTGCCTTCTAAGCAGAGGACTAGCCTGATTGCTTAAGAAAGATCAAACTGTGCGGCTTACGCCGCGATGGTCATTTAATACCACCCACATATCCCCTTGCCTTATGCCAGAGCATGAATACGGCCGCGAGGAGCAACATGGCTGGGACAATGTAGGGAAGGATGTCGATAACTAGCGTATTGACCTGCCCGATGGTGTTATCCCAGATGGTGTGAACCACAGCCAGAGAAATAGTGGTAGAAGCTAAAGTAGCAACTAAATTATTTTGATTAGGGTTGATAATTTCGACCTAGAGAACACGATCCCTATATTGGGCTTATTGACGTTGCCAACTAGCGGAACATAGACCGAAGCACGTTTATGATCATGTAAGCGAACATACCCAGAAAAATGGCGGCCAGATATATTTGATATGCGTCGGATACGATATTCATGCGAAGAATTGATAGAATAACGTTACTCCTTGCACTAGCATCCAATACACGACCAATGGGGCACCAACAACGGCCGGAACGAGCAGGAACGTTATCCAAAACAGGTCAATGTAGGAGGCGTTATCGAGTATTGGTTGTAATGTTTGGATTAATGGATTCATTTTTTTGATTTCATGCCCCTGATCGAAGCGAACACCGTGGCGAAGAACAAGACTGACAAAAAGAAAATAATGATGCCGATACCGAATATCATCGAGCCGTCATCACGGACTGAAATAGGGGAGTCTGGGAAGATAGCCGGCTGGGTTGACGAAGAAGTGACCGTACACGTTTGCTCTACCATGAGAGGCGGTTCATCTGTGTTGTAGAGGTTGTCGCAGTGCCAAGAATTGATCATGGGATTATTCGATTACGGAACACTGATTGACCATATAGAGAGCATTATCAAACTGGCGTTTCCAGAAGTAGAATCGTTGGTAATCGCCGTTGTAGTATGCCTGCAACATGAATATGAGAGAGTCCGGGACTACGTTCTCATTCACGTCGAATGATTTATTATTGATTTTTATGTGCATTTCTCGTAAGTAATTTTATTAACGCGCGAATCTCCATTTGAGCCGCCAGGGAAGTAAGCCCGGCAACCCATCGATAACATGGAGAGGGAACAGAGAGACTAGAGGGACCTAACTGCGACGATTTTGAGAGAAGCAAGAAGGTTTGAGCCGGCGACAATCTCCACATCAGCTTCAACCTCCTGATCGAGCAGATTGGATATGTTGCCAACCTTGTTGCGATCAAGCTTAAACTTCAAAATTTTGCCGTTATAACGAGCATGGATATTGGAGTATTTGACCCCTTGATATTCACCATCGTAAAACTCGAGCAACGACAATTTTATGGTTTGCATTTGTTATATTTATATAAGAAAATCACCCCATGACCCCCGCAGGGAATTCACGGAATAACTTCAATTTGTTTTTTAACGACCTTTAATGTCGATAGGGTAGCCTTACTTGCTGGCTTTAGTCCCTCAACACTCTAAGGTCAAGTATGTCGCACAATATATCTTGTACACCATGTCATATATTGCAAAACCTAGGTACTTCCCTATTTAGGACAAAAAAATCGACCCCAGCTCAGGTCGACCTTAACTACCCTTTCTTAGAGTTTGATGTAGTTCAAAACTGCTGCCGTCGAGCTAGCTACCTTCTGTTCGTCGACATGCTTTGCCGTATTTGATATCAATGGAGCCAAGATATAATTCCAAATGAAATTTACCGCACCTTTCAAGTAATTGTCCCAAATGTTCGATATGAGGTTGGTCAGGAAGTTCCAGTTGTCCTGGAAGGTCTGGGAGGCCACTATGCTCCTCAAGTTGAGTCCGAAATAGGCTAAGAGGAGCAGGGCGATGAATATGATGACGAGCATCTTTATAAGTCCCCTGTTTCGATTTTTCAAAATGATCATGATAGGTCAAGTATAGCATTAAGCTTTTCCTAGAAATACTTTTTCCAGGATGCCTTTGTCGATGATGTCTTGAGGTTTGCTTTCGGTGTAGATCTTGCCCTTATCCAGAACGTAAGCACGAGTAGTGATCTCGAGAAGCGACTTCAAATTGTGCTCGACGACGAAAATAGCTGTTTTCCGGCGTTCATTGATCTCTCTGATCTTCTCGAAGACTTCCTTGACTATCTTCGGAGCCAAGCCGAGTGATGGTTCGTCGAGGAGGAGGACTTTAGGATCGGGCATGAGTCCACGGGCGATAGCCAGCATCTGCTGTTGGCCTCCAGATAAGGTGCCGGAATTGGCTTTCAGTTTTGATTTTAGCGCAGGGAAGAGGTCGAGGACATTCTCAATGCGCTCTTGCCTCCCTGCCCTGCTCTTCACGTGGAAACCGCCGATCTCCAGATTTTCCAAAACTGTCAGATGATGAAATACGCGTCGGCCCTGCGGCACGAATGAAACTCCCCTTTCTACGACTTCGAAAGAGACCGGCTTGAACTGACGACCTTCCCATAGCACTTGTCCGGAATCGATCGGAGCCAAACCGAATATTGCTTTTAGGATGGTCGACTTTCCTGCCCCGTTCGGTCCCATGAGAGCCACGATCTCTCCTTCATCTATCTTGACCGAAGCTCCGTCCAGCGCCTTAACGCCGCCGTAGTGAACGTGGATGTTCCGGAGTTCGAGGAGGGTTTCGGTGGTGGGCATAGGATACTATTGTTGATAAATAACTGCCTTTCCATCCTTCACTTGGAATAACGAATAAGCTGTATTACTACGGTCGTTACTTGCATCGAAACTAATTGAACCGCTGACTCCGTCATAATTGACTGTCTTCAAGTAAGATTGAATTGCTGCAGCATTGTAATCTTGTGATTTGATCGCACCGGCCAGAAGATAAATCGTATCGTAGACCGCGGCGCAGATATTCGTCTGCGGACAATCTTCGCCATAATTTGTCTTGTATTTCTGTAAGACAGCAGCCAGCTTGTCGTTTTGAGCTATGACATAGTCTCCACCGAGAGCGCCTTGCAGAATCTTCGCGTGCTTGGAAACTAGGTCGGCCGACTTGATGACGTTGTCATTGACGAATATGCGAGCCGGAGAGAATTTGAGCTCCTCCATTTGGCTTAATACGACTTCTCCGCTCGTAACCGTTTGAGGGCTCACAAATAGAAGATCCGGATTGCCACCCTTGAGCTTCGTGAGTTGTGTACGAATATCTGTAGCTCCAGTTGTAAATGATTCACTGGAGACTTTGACTGACGTTCCTTTCAAGTAATTCTCTAATGCGACTTCCAAACCCTTGGCGTAATCTGTTTCTTCGTAAATGACGGCGACTTTCTTATAGCCGGCTTGTTTGATCGTATCGGCAAATAGTTTGGCCTCATTTATGTCTTGGCCCCAATTGCGGAAGACGTTCGGAGATGAGCTGCTGATTTTGGATCCGGAAAGGGTTGAGCCGACTAGCACTGAATCGGTGCTTTGCAGAATAGGTTCCATAGCTAGAACTGTTCCTGTACAGGCACCTGACGTGAATACTCTTATTCCGCTACCAGTCAGTTGTTGCAAAGCGGACACAGCGGCCTTTGGATCGCATTTGTGGTCTTGGAAGACGACTTCAAGCTTCTTACCATTGATTCCGCCAGCGGCGTTGATATCGTCGACAGCTAATTGGGCGGTCTTTTGAGAAGGTTCGCCATATGTGGCTAGTCCGCCAGTCAGTGGATACATAGCGCCAATCTTGATCGTAGAGCTCGAGAAAGATTTGTTAGCAACAACGGCTATTACGATAATGATTACAATGACGATGATGAATAGGGACCATTTGCCTTTTGATGATTGCATATTGGCTGAATTAGCCTGATAAGTGGTTTAACTGTAGCACAGCAAAATCAGGGTGAAAATAGACGACGATAAGCCCAGAATCATTGAGATCACTCCCCCAAATACGCTTCTACCACATCCCTGCGCGATAGCACTTCAGCCGGCTTCCCTTCTGCCAAGAGTTCTCCGGAGTCGAGGACGTAGATGTGATCAGACATCTCGCGGATGAGATCTATATTGTGTTCGACCAAGATGACAGCCTTGCCTTGATCGCGCAGTTCTTTCATGACAGTCGTGACGATCTTGATCATTTCCGGGAAGAGACCGGCGAATGGTTCGTCGAGGAAGATGATGTCTATGTCCCCTGCTCCAGAATGGATCATGGCCAGGATGCGAGCGATCTCCAGGAGCTTGCGCTGACCGTAAGAGAGGTTCTTGGCCAGTTCATTACGCTTGTCCCATAGCCCGACCTTCTTCAACACTTCCTCAGCTTTCTCTGAATGAAAAGCGCCATGCTTCTCGAACAATGATTTCCAAACACTTCGTTCTGTGAGAACGACCAGGATATTGTCCAATACAGGCATTTGTTCGAACAGCTTCACATCTTGAAAAGTCCTGGTCATTCCGAAAGCTGGACCTTCATGCGCGCGTACTCGTCGGAGATGTTCACTGTCGGCGATGACGATCTCGCCGGCATCAGCCGGTATCATGCCAGTCAAAGTATTTATGAGCGTCGACTTGCCAGACCCGTTCGGTCCGATGATGCCCGTGATCTTGCCAGCTTCAAAGGCGATAGAAAGCTTGTTGACGGCATGGACGCCTTCGAATCGTTTGACTAAGTTTTTGGTTGAGAGGAGGGGCATTGATTTACAGTATACAATCTAATTAACTTTCTCCAAATGCAATGGAACCACGAAGTCTCCCGGGGCAACCTGTGTCGCGAGTCCGGCGGCACCATCCATAGATTTTACATTTGTCAGACATGCTTGTAGCGACTGCCTTTCATTCTTGCATTGGTCAATTAGGTTAACTATATCGTAACCGAATGCCGATCCGAAGTTTGGTTGTTTGCCATATTTGGCCAAATACGCGGCCTTGAAATCTACCGCTTTATCTGGCAACGAGAAATCATATGAGCTGGAATAGAATGCGATACCGCTTACCTGTTTTCGCGTATCCATGTCCGCAAATACTGCTGACGATTCGATGATAGGCATCCCGATATTCAACTGGCTGGCCGTCTTGACTATGCCGACAGCTTCACCAGGAGTTGAGGCTACGAACACGAAAGCATCTGCACCCGAACTTTTGACTTTAGATAGAACCGTACGAAAATCAGCTTCTGCTGGCATAAATGATTCTTCAAGAACGATCTGCTTGCTATTAGCTTTACTTAGTTCTTCAATCTTGTCTTTAACTGAATTGCCAAGCTCGTCATTTCTGTACAACAATGCGATCTTCTTACCTTTAACAACCGGAGACGCCGGATCAGTAAACGCCGGAGAAGCGTAGCTAGTTGGATCTGCATAATATCTAGTCGTGTAATCATTGACGATCGATGAATGCGTAGCAGCGACAAGAGATACTAATAGCGGCTGTTTCTTTTCCAAGGCGATCTTAGAGAGAGGCACAGCCACGATCGAAAGTTCTGAGACAGTCAAATCTATAGGTTGTTCCCGGAGGAAATTATAAGCAGAAATACCATCGGCGGCTGTCGATTTGCTGTCCTGGTAAATGATAGAGATACCGGTCTTTTGTTGAAGCGCCAAGTCCATTCCATTCTTGAATGTCTCGCCCCACAAAGATGCCGGGCCGGTCAATGGCAATACTGCGCCAACCGTAAAAGTACTGTTAGTAACCGGTTTTGGCGACTTAACCAAAACAATGATGACTACGAGAATGATGATACCTATTACCGTCCAAATGAGTTTTTTGTTCATGATATTAGGCTTAAGTTTGTACACCAAAATACTAACCTATTCAGCCTCTTTTTCCAATACGATGTCCACCGCTGGATTATTGACAGTGGTCGTTGATACTATTAATATCATTTTCGGAACAAGTGTTTTAATGTTGGTAAACAATAACTCGGAAAATTGTAAGACTGATTATGGCAACAGAATGTTATCCAGTAAATGCTAACTGGCGTGCTCTAGCGAGACAGGCGCGAATTCAGACTTCAGCGGCTGCTCAAAATCTAGCCGGTCCACCAAAACCGAGGGTACTGGTTCTTCAAAAGAACTCCAAGCTCGCCACGAGCCAGTCTCAGGCGAGATCGAGCGCCGGATAATTACCACTGATCAGAACCATTCGCAAGCCCCACCTCCCGCCGGTGGGGCAGCTTTTTTTGTGTGGCACTACTTCCAGGGTACAGGAACGCCATTCTTGATAATATCTATCTCCACTGGCGTTGAATTGACCGTATGATCGGTTGTGAAGGTGATATTAGCATTTGGAGTGACGAATGAATGATTTGCGATATAAGAAGCAACGTCCGCGGTGCTCGTGCTGTCGGCTATAGCTGTGGCCATGACATAGAGAGCATCGAAGGCTTTATCGGCGGATTTGCCGGCTGGTTTGCCATACTCTTTTTGGTAGAGCGCGTTGAATTGCGGAGAGGTGATCTCCCAGTTCACCACGGCCACATTCTCGATCAGGGACTTGTCTTTCTCTTGTCCGAACGATTCCAGAGCTCCTGTGTATGTGAGCATAGTCGGAGTGAATCCCAGCTCCTTTGAACGTTTCAAGAAATTCACTGAATCATCTCCGAGCATATCGAAGAATACCGTGTCCACACCCTCGCTCTTTAGCTTAAGAATCACGGTTTTGAAATCATTTCCTCCGATGTGGAGATACGTCTCTTCTATTGGCTTGGGCTTGCCATATGATGTCATTATCTCTCCCATGACCTTTGAGATTTCGACTCCCCACGTGGAAGTATAGTGGACTATCGCCAGGCGTTTGATCTTGTTCTGACCAAGGAATGCTTTGTAATAGCGGACCATATCGTCGAAGTTGATGAGCATGGTGAAGCTCTGACTGCCCAGGTCGAAACTACCAGGTATGCGAAAATTCGGTGGCGTTATGAGTGCAACGTGATTAGTCTCTGCCAATGGCAATAAGGGCTGGGTTGTGAAATCGAATACGCTGCCGATGACACCTGAGACATGGTCGACGTTGACTAGCTTGTTGTAAGCCGAGACCGCAGTCTTTCCGTCCGTATGATCATCTTCTGTGACTACCTCGACCATCCGGCCGTTTATGCCACCGGCCGCATTGATCGTTTTTGCCGCCAAAGCGATACCGTTCTTGGAAGACTCACCCCAAGGCGCAGCATCACCAGAGAGCGACAATACAGCCCCGATCTTTATGGGTTCTGTGGTAAATACTTCACTCGGACCTTTTGAAGCATTCTTACGGACGAGGCTGATAATCACGGCAATGATTACGATGGCGAGCACTGACCAAATGAGTTTCTTGTTCATGGTATTTTTAGCGATTAATGGATATTTGTCACATATCTTACACTTATGCTAGAATTAGTACACTATTCGGCGAAAAGCGAATAACAAGCAAATACACATGAATACATCATTTCTGGACATATTCGGTTTATCCCCCAAGTCGAAACGGGTTCTATTAGACATCATCACCCACGGTGTTTCGTCAGTTGCAGCAATTTCCCGTCGTCTAAATATGCCGAAATCGTCCGTTTATGATGCTATCTCTCCCCTTCTTGACCAAAGCTTAGTCAATGAGTATAGCGATAATAGAGGTAAAACATTCGGAATCTCCGAGGGAGAACAGCTATCGCGTGTGCACAAGGAGAAGATGGAGGAGATCCAGAAAGCTCAGGCTTCCCTGCTCTCATTCATCGGCCATCACCACGCGGATGATTCTGTGGCCAAACCGACTATTAAATTCTATGCGGGAAATCAAGGCATCAAGCAAGCTTTCCGAGATATGCCATGGCAGAAGGAGTATTTGGAAACATACATGCTTTGGCCGACGCGCGACATGATCGACATAGATGAAGCTTTCTTCAAGTGGCATGGAACACAGCGTTTCAAATACGGAGTCTATATATACGCAGTCGAGAAGCATGCCGACAGGAAGCTTCAGGGCGATAAAAAACATGAATGGTTGAAGAATGACTCAAAAAGCAACTTGGTCTCCGTGCGCTATCTACCAAAAGGTGTCAATTGTAAGATGAGCTTCTGGCTCTATGGAAATAAGTGTTTGATAGCTTCTAGCGGTGCTGAAAAGATAGCGTTTACCGTGCACAGCAAAGAGTTCTGCGAGATGATGAAATTGTTGTGGCAAAGTCTGTGGAATGAAGCCAAGCCATAAATGTCAAAGGCCCGGGATTTAACCGAGCCTTTCATTCAAAATGTGTGCGCTATATGGCTACGCTAGCCCACTCGTAAACACTGTCTGCGTCGAGTTCAGGTTGACTATCTGTTTCGTAAACAGAAACGCACCAGCCCTTTGTCTGCAGTAGACGCTTAATCTCCTTCACGTACCCGTCGTTAGGTTCTATATCTGAAGTGTGGAAGATCTTGATCGAGACAATTTCCCTGAGCATACTGATTTCTGCCCAGATCATATTGCCCGTCCTTGATGGTGGAAGATTACGCCCCAGAAGCAAGTAAACGAATTGGCCCTGCTCGCCACATGAGGGACCTACGATTCCATGTTGATCCGGATGTCGTATGACATCGAGCATATCCTCAAAGGCCAATTTTGCTATCCGACGCTGATTTCTGGAGTCATCTAGGTCGTGTTTGTGAAGCCAGGTGATGAAGGCGGCGAATGCGAGGGCTAATAGAAGTCCAGCGAATAAGCAGAGCTGCTGGTCGGGAGGCAGATAATTTGGAGTCATAATGGAAGAGACTAGTTGTTTGTTTTTGGTGTGCTGTGAGAAGGTTCGAGATTACAATAGCATTAGAGATTGCAATAGTCAAGTTTGTATGCTATAATATACAGGTAAGATTTTTGACAAAAACATAGAAAACCAAACAACTATCGCAACTACAGAAAGGCAGTTTATGGAAATAATGAATGCAATCGGTAAGGTTTTAGCCCTCGGATGTGGAACGACCTTGGAAAAGGTACTGCGCTCCAAGCGCTATCAGGCGCTTAGCGCGACTACCCACACTCTCGAAGCCCGGCATAGCGCCGACTCAGACACTGGCGTAGCGCTTCGGGCTGGTCACATGGAATTCGGTCGCCTCATTAACACCGTTGGCGAACGGATGGCCATCGTCGGAGCAAAGAACCTGCACCCTGCCTTCGGGCTAGGTATGGAACTTCGACCGCTCATCCAGTTGACTGGTGAGCATATCGTCCAGGCCGCCAAGAAATGCCTAACTCCCACCATTAGGGACATGGCAGCGAAATGGAAAACGTGCACGGCAGATGAGCAAGTTGAGATCTGTCGTTCCCTCTACCAACAGCTTCGCTCAACTGGTCAGGAATCAAAGAGCGAGTTGACCATGGATGTCGCTCTCGAGAGCATGGTGTCGGACATTCGCGCTAATAGCCACGACAATCGTAAAGTTCTACCAAAACAGTATGGTATGTGGAATGCAGATTCCTGCGTCGCCAACTGCCAAGGTAAGACTCAAATGATCGTCGCATTCGCTCGAATGGCGAAAGCCCGTGTCATCGTGGCTCACCCACTGAAACATGCTAATCGAGTGATAAGCCAGATCCGTTGCCGTATCTACGAAAGGATCGTCGGTGACATTCAAAAGCGTGGATTGACGCAACTGGATCAACCGTTCGCGGAATCGCTTCGAGCTGGAGAGATCGACTTGTTGCGCCGCGCGGGCGATGATTACTTCCACGTTTGTGCTTGTGTCGAAATCAAAGACGGGCGGTTGGTTCTTATTGATCCGCACGGCTTGAACTTCGGTATCCTGCATCCGGAATGGAACATCGGGACGATAGTAGAGCAGCTCGAACGCTACAAAGAAGTCCTGCCGGGTTTGCACTTGTGCGCTACCGATAAGGGACGGCATCAAGAGCTATACCGGATCGCCGAAAAGAAAGTCGACGAACTCCTAGCCAGCTCTGAGAAGCTTGAAAGACAGCTACAGAAGGCCATCAATCCGATGGAACTGGTCTATGCTCTCCGAGATTCCGGCGAAGTTCCGTTCATGCTCGAGAATTTCTCGGAGCATGGCCAGGAAGTTACGAGGAGTCAAGAAGGGCTCCTTGAATTCTAGCCTGAAGCACAACACCTCCCTAGCGTAGAATAGCGGTATACCATTACCAGCCATTAACGCTAAGGAGATGTCGCATACACAATTTAACAGAGATACTAGGATCGAGCTAGCGATT
>Ga0209083_1000709_pt1 | contig 45892 bp, 40 predicted proteins | sample AM7aDNAmetaG_FD_184132 | JGI IMG/M metagenome (GOLD analysis project Ga0209083, IMG submission 184132) | Freshwater microbial communities from Finland to study Microbial Dark Matter (Phase II) - AM7a DNA metaG (SPAdes) (version 3) | ecosystem: Environmental > Aquatic > Freshwater > Lake ...
GAAAAAAGTTGCCATAGCATCGGTTTTGACCATGAACCCGGAAATTCTCCTTGTCGACGAACCTTTGGCAGGGATTGATCCTAAAACGCAGACATTTTTCGTGGAGTTGCTGCTGGAATTGAACCATGCCGGCAAGACCATTATTTTCACGACCCATCATCTCGACCTTATCGATCATCTGCAGCCGCAGGTCGTGGTGTTGTCTGACGAACATACCATACAGAAATCAGGCACTGCGTCGGAGATCCTGAATGATGAGGAATTTCTGATCAGCGTGAACATGATCCATGAGCATGCACACAGGCACGACGGGGAAACGCACAGGCATTTCCATGCCCATTACGTATTCCATTCCTGATCCCGGTTGAACTCCGATGACCTGTTACTTGAATTTATAGGTAAGTCCGATGCCGAGCAGCTCTTTGAACTGGGTGCGTGGAACGAGTGGTTTTAAAGGATCAACCATGATTTTGACATCATCGTCATAGATCAGCTGGGTTTGGATGGATGCTGCCAGCCATTTGTTGACTTTGAGACTCAGGAGGAAACTCCAGTTTACATCAATATTGCCAAAATTATGGAGGTAATCGGTAAACAATTCCAGATTCGTAGTGAGGTTGATATTCTTGGCCAGATCCTTGTTCAGGTCGGCACGCAGGTAGGGACCTAACTCACCCTTGATCTGCTTTCCTTTTTCAACGCCAAATGCACCTGCATCCGAAAGGATTTTATCGGTGACAAATGTAAACCGGCCCGAAGCAGGGGACAGGTAAATTGTAAACCATTTAGCCGGGGCGTAGGTTACACCCAAACCGGCAACGAGGTATCCCGGCGCCATAAATTTGGAGATGACGGTGGTATCGTCGGGGTAGTTAAAGCCGTTGGCAAACTGGGTGCGGAAATTGACCAGCACGGTAAGGTACCATTTCCTGTTTGGGTTGAGTTCGAAGCCGTAGGCCGAGGTTAGCTCGATTTTATCATTTGTTTTGGTAAATTTCGCTTCACTGGCCTTGCCCTGGATATTGAAACCGTACCCAAGGTCAATGGTGTTGGCCCAGATGTGCTTGCCTTTCCGGTAATTAATCTTGAAATTAAGCCAGGTTGCCAGGCCGAGCGTGTTTTGTCCTCCGGAGGACCAGTTTGTGAAACTGGCCTGTGAAAACTGGGCCGACCCTGTTCCGTGGATAAACCAGTGTTTGGCGGCCGTATCGGGCGGCGCTTCTGCCAATGCTGCATCTTTGGCTTGTGCTACTTTCTGGATTTCCTGGGCGTATAGGCTGCCTGAAAACAATACTGAAAAGATAAAGAGGATAAGGATCGGTTTCCTGATCATAAAATTGAGTTTTGGTTGTTGAGTGGCATTGGCAGCTGACCGATCGACATACTATTTTAAATGGGGGGAGATCTTTTCATACAAATCCGCGACATCCAGCGGTGATTTGCAGATCAGTCCGTTCATTTCATATTCCCTGATCTTATCGGGGTCAGGATTAGTGCTGAATGCATAGATGGGAAGATTTCTGAAGTAGTTTCCTTCCATTGACCTGATGGCACGCGTTGCCTCGTAACCATCGAGTTCCGGCATCATGAGGTCCATCAGCACTACGTCATAGAAATCGCTGGAGACCTTCTGGAGGGCAACTTTTCCGTTCTCGGCCATGTCGGCTATGACCTGCCATTGCACAAGAATATGCGAAGACAGCCTCTGGGTTATGAAGTTATCATCAACAACCAGTACGCGCAAGCCTTTAAGGCTTTTAAATTCAGGATTTTCCATAGTTCATGGCAAAAGTATTTATCAGATACAAAAACCATTCCACAGTGAATAATATGAGGTAACATGCAGAATATCAAGTGTGATATTGTCAGAGGATGATCGGCTTTTTTCTCAATCAGAGACAATTTTTCCCGACGTTGGAGAGTCAGGAACTAATTTTTTCTCAGGAGTTCGTCCTATGAAATATCCTCGCCGAAATAAGTGCACAGAGATTTCCATAACGCAGGATGCGGCATCGTATCGGGGTGATTCTGTTTGCAGGAGGGGGTCCTGATCCGGCATTTTTCTTCCCGATTTGAGATTAGGAACGTCATCTTGCGTGCTTAATTACCTTGATAATCATGTTGTTGTGAAATATTATCCATAATGGAACGGTTGTTGTTATATAAAGGGGGTATTCAACTATTAAGCCATGGAAAAGAACGAAAAAATGAATCTGGAAGGACTGCAGGTGTTGGTCGTGGATGACAATCTGTTCAATCAGCGTTTGATCTCTCACATTTTGCATCAATGGCGTGTCTCGGCTGATGTGGCTACCGATGGGAAAACAGCAGTGGAGATGGTGTCCAGGGAACCCTATGACGTGGTATTGATGGATCCATGGATGCCTGAAATGGATGGGTATGAAACCACCCGCGCAATCCGTGCCATGGAAGGAAGTTACTATCGGAACCTGCCGATCTTTATTTTCAGTGAGGCAGATATTATTCCCGGCAGGATGGCCGAATGCGGAATTAGCGGTTTTATCTCCGAATCAGTTTTTCATTCCGATGACTTGTATCAAACAATCTCTCCGTTTTTAAAACAGGCATGATCGCATGTTCTCAAATGGTCAGCCGGGAAAGTATTTCCGCATCAGGGCAAGTAACGCATCTTTTTCAACCGGTTGCCTGATAAAATCATTGCATCCGGCAGCCAGGACCAGTTCTCCCGGTAAGTCCATAACTATTTCAGATTCGCCAGGGAAGCTGTCCATATTCATTCTCGCCGGGAAGGGCGGGTTGGAATGAACGAAAAATACTGGTCCGGCAGCTTCCCCGGCCTCCCGGTTCCAGTGTTTAATCCCAAACCCGACAGAACCGGCATGCGCAGCCTTGATTGCTGAAACGATCAGGAACGATAAAATCCTGGTCAAAATCTACGGATCAGTTTTGACAGAGGCCTCAGGTAAAACTTCAGCCTTGTTGATGATCAGCTCGATGCCCATGTCTTCTGCTGCACAAGTCAACCTTTCGCGAACATGTTCCAGTTCTCTCATGATATTGACATCAGAAATGAATACATGGTCAGAGGGGGAAAACAGGGGCATGACCTCAAAAATATCATTCAAGGTTTTAAACATGGCATTGCCATTCTCTTCGATGTCATGAAAAACCTGGATTTGCTGATGGGTCAGGTTGCCTTTGGATAGCGAAACAGCCGCCATACCTGTAAGGCCGTTCAGCGGTGTTCTGACCTCATGAGACATATTGCCAAACAGTTGGAATATTCTCTTTCCGGTTTTAACCGATTTTTGCCAGGCATCGCTTAATTCCCTCTCCGCAGGCGTTCCACGGTTGAGTGCCCTTTTGTAAAGTTCATCCAACACATCGCGATCCTGACGAAGTTCATGCAATTCCCTTATAAGTTCCTCCGTTGAATAATCCTGGTAGATCATGATCTGAAAACTTTAACAGGTCTGCTCCTTATACTTTGGTTTGTTTTTAATCCGGATCAGCAGCTGATGGAATTGAAAGATAAAATACATGGCTGTCGCCTTGTTCGCTTTCAAGACGCAATGTTCCACCCAACATCTCCATGCACGCAGAAGCCAGCACGAGATCATCATTCAGTGTAAATTCATCAGAACGGTTTTCCCTGCTGAATAGTTGCATTATTTTCACTTCACTGAAACCGGGAGACAATGGGCCCGTGCACCTGACAAAGAATACCGGTCCGGCGGTTCCTCCCAACGATGAATCAATGGCAGAAGTGAGTCCGAATTTCAGGGAACCATTTATCAGGGTTATTATAATAAGGCCAAGTAACACCGGATCTGTCATCATAACCGCATTCTCCGGCGATGCCTGCTCTTTCAGTGTCAACGAATCGTAATAGTAATCATTTTCTGAAATTAGCCTGGTATGGATATTGGCAAGAAAATCACTGACGAGGATTTCAGACATGGTAACAGTAACCCGTTGGAAAATAATATTTACAGCGGTAATAAAATCCCGCCAGGCATTATTTGTGCGAAAGTTCGACAAACCCATGAGTTTAATATACGCCATATGGTCTTCGTCCAGGCCGGTCAACGCGCAAGCCTGCAAGATCAGTTCATTCGAGGCAGTGAGCGATTTTTGCATCTCAGCATCGATGCGGTCAACAAAATCAATCAATTCCCGGTTTTGAGCATCGGCAAGTTCCCTGGCTGCCAATAGATTTGTGAACCTGGAATCATTCACTTCATCCCGGAAACCCGGCTCCAGGCAGGCTGTTAATTCAGCATGCCCCATCTGCCCGGGCAATGCGAGTGCCTCTTCATATCTTTCAAGCAGCGCATTCGTGGCATGGTGCAATTGCTCCAGCTCCATGATGAGCTCATCCCTGGTTTTCTCATGGTCTGCTTTCACTCCGTACATTTAATTCATGTAATGCTTAAAACCGACTTTCCTCTACCAAATTTAGCGATTTTAATAAATCAAAACATTTTTTAATCAATAACTTAACCACGAAGGCGAAAAAGGTTGCGCCTTGGTGGTTACAAGAAATTTTAATACCCGGGTTGCTGGTCCGGCAAATTGTTTTAACTTTCTGCCTTGTTGAAAAACCAGGACAACTGTATGAATCCCGCGATTAAATATTTGTTATTTATCCTGTTAACATTTGGTTCCTCCGTTGTTTACGGCAAAAAATTTGATTATTCTGTGATCAGCAGCCGGGATGATGTTACAATAAAGAATAAAACCCTCTATACCCGCACTGAATTGCTTATCCAGATCAATTCGAAAGAGGGGGAACACGCGGCTGAGTTTACCCTGTATTATTCACCCGGACGAAAGCTCAGCAAACTGTCGGCCTGGGTGCAGGATACAACAGGCCAGGTGATCAGAAAACTGGAAAGGAAGCAGATAAAGGACCGGAGCGCATTTCTTTACGGTACATTCTACTCTGATTACATGGTCAGGTCCTTTGAAATGAAACATAACCAATACCCGTACCAGGTTCATGTTGAGTATTGTATTGAAGAACCTGAGTTTTTTGATATTTCGAACTGGTCGCCGGTGGAAGATGCGGCTGTACCTGTACTTCATGCCACCCTGACCCTTGAAACCCCGCTCAATTACCCTGTGAAAATATTCCGCCGTCAGATTGACCCTCCTGTGGTCGACAGCATCGGAAAAACCATCAGGTATACCTGGAATAGCAGCTATACCCATTTGATCAAACCGGAAACGTGCAGTCAGTCGTTAAAGGATTTGCTGCCGCTCGTTTCTGTCGTGCCATTTGAATTTGAATATGGCATCAGGGGGAGTTTTGCGACCTGGTCGACATTTGGCGATTACATAGATGGGTTGATGCAGGACGGGGAGAAATTGCCCGTATCGGAGACAAACACGGTAAAAGCGCTCACAGCCGGCGCCGGCGATACCCTTGCCATGATCAGGAAGTTGTATCATTATCTACAGGACAATACCCGTTATTTAAATGTTACCATTGATATCGGTGGATTGAAACCCTACCCGGCTTCCTACGTTGCACAAAACAAGTATGGCGATTGCAAGGCATTGTCGTTGTATATGAAATCCCTGCTTGCCGCCGCCGGTATCCGTTCTTTTTTTACGCTGGTATGGGGGGGTGAAATCCCCCGAACAATTATTGCGGATTTTCCTTCACAGCAGTTCAATCATGCCATTCTCTGCGTGCCTGTTAAATCTGACACACTCTGGCTCGATTGCACTGCCAAGGAAATCCCGGCCGGGTATACTTCTGTATTTATCCAGGGCCGGCCGGCGCTGGTTGTCTCGCCGGGGAAGAGCAAAATTGTTAATATTCCCTGTATGAACCCTGAGGATGTGGAAGTTTGCCGGGTATTTCATTATGAAAAGCCGGTGAACGAGGCCATGGGCGTAAACCTTCATGCAAATTACAAAGGGGCCGAATTTGAAGAGATTGCCTACCTGGGTTCTTTTGCCGCCAGGGAGGAAAAGCTTGAATTTGTCAGGAAATTCATTCCGGGCAATAACTATGAGCTCATTGATTTTTCCTTTAGCAGGAAGTCGGCCGATAAGCCGGAAATCGTAATTGATGCACGGCTGACCACCAAAGATGAGCTTAGAACGTTGAATGACAGAATGATCTTTACCCCGCCTGCCGTTGATATTCCTGCTTTCGGGAAAATATCATCCAGGGAACTCCCGGTGTATTTTCCTTTCCCGGTTTGGTGCCACGACACCATTCGCATGGCGATTCCTGCAGGCTTGTCGGTAAAATCGTACCCCGCCGTTGAACTATCCTGTGAAATGGGTACGTATAGGGTGGCAAGCCATAGTGAACAGAACATGCTGGTATATAACCGCGATATCCTTATCCGCAGGGGAATGATCCCGCTGGAAAACTACCCGGCCTTGTATAACTGGATCGGTTCAATCCGTGCATTCGAACGACAAAATAAACTAATATTTACATCAACCCATGAATAGGAATCTACTCACGCTGTTGCTTGCCCTGTGTTGCTATTTTCAGGTATCCCGGGCAATAGCCCAGGATAATAAAACCGGGTTTGGCACCGTGACAGAGGCCGACCTTAAAATGAATGCCTGCAGCACCGACACATCAGCACCAGCCTTTGTTGTTTTTGACCAGGGCGAAATTTCATTTGCTCCCACTGAAGGGAATTTTGATGTGGTTTATACCAGGCAAATGAGAATCAAGATCCTGAAAAAATCCGGCATCAGGTTCAGCGAGATGAGCATACCACTTTACTTTTCAAACAAGGGCGATCATCCCAGGGACGACTTCCGGGAGCTCAAGGCATTTACTTACAACCTCGCCGGCGGGAAAATCACGAAGACCAAAGTGGATCCGAAAACTGTTTATGAACAGAAAGCAACGGATTACCTGATGATTAAAAAGATTGCATTTCCCGATGTCCATGAAGGCTCTGTGCTAGAGATACGTTACGAGATCCGTTCCCCGTTTAAGTTCCGGCTGCACAGCTGGGTTTTCCAAAGGCATATCCCTGTCATTTACAGTGAATGTGTCTTGAAATACACACCGTTTTTTTTATATACCTACCTGCTGAAGAATGCGGATAAATTCGATGAATACAAGGAATACCAGCAGGAAGGGCTCGACAAGGAATTTTACGGTACAAGTTACAAGGAGGGAATTTGCAGGTTTGTGATGAAAAATTTGCCGGCATACACTGAAACCGAGTTCATCTCTTCTGAAGAAGACAACCTTATCACCCTGAGGTTCCAGATGAACAAGTTTACCAATACACGGGGAGTTTCAGAAAACCAGTGCTCCACCTGGGACGAACTTGCCAAACTGCTGAAAGATGACAGTGATTTCGGCAAATATGTCACATCCTGTCAAAGTGTTGCAAGACAAATTCTGGATGATAATAAAATTATGGCACTGCCGCCGGCCGACCGCTTCAATGCCATCGTTTCGTGGGTCAAGACGAACCTGTCATGGAATGAATATCATCGGGTGTATGCGGAGATCAAGCCGAAGGAGTTGCTGAAAAGGAAGAGCGGCAATTCGGCCGAGATCAACCTGTTTTTATGTAGTATGCTTAACGAGGCCGGGCTTGAAGCCTGGCCGGTGCTTATCAGCACCCATGGAAACGGGAAGGTGATCAGGGATTACCCTTTCATGGACTTTTTCAACTATGTGATCGTGGCGGTGAAAACAGGTGAAAAGTGGGTGCTTACCGATGCAACGGAGCCGTTGTGCGAGAATGGCACATTCCCCCCGCGGTGTATCAACGGGAAAGGATTGCTGGTCAAAGGTGAAAAAACCTTGTGGGTCGATTTGGCACCAAAAGGACTTTCATCGGTTGAAAACCGCATCAGGCTGCGTTTCAAACAGGGAGCAGATTCCCTTGAAGCCCGGTTCACCACCATGGCCAAGGGCTATAACGCCTTGAGGTTCAGGAGAATTTATGGCCATGATCCCGTTGAAGCCAGAAAATATTTTTCCGAAAAGGGTATTGAAGCAGGTGATTCGCTGGTGATCAGCAATGCCGGGGCCGATTCGCTGATGAAACCCTGCATTTTAAGTATGAACAGTATAATACCGGTTGAGATCTCAGATAAAATGCTGGTGATCGAACCCTTCTGCGGCCTGGCTATCAGGAAGAACCCATTTGACAAACCCACAAGGAAATTCCCGGTAGATCTTGTTTATCCCGAAAACGTAACCCTTGTGATGGAATTAGTTGTCCCTGAAGGATATCGCATCAAACAACTTCCTGAATCGTTTTCATGGGATCATGACCAGATGTCATTTAGTTTTGTGACCCAGGCAACCGGCGACAAGATCATGTGCCATGCCTTTTATTCAGTGAAAAATGCGGTTTTCGCCCCCGAGGAATATTTAAAATTGCAGCTATACTTCGCTGATATTGTGAAGAAACTGAATGAAAAAATTTTCCTTGAGAAAATCTCCTGACCAGCCTTACTTTTTCTCCGGACGGTCATACTGGCAGCATCCCGGCAATCCATCATAGGTCTTGTCGGCAGCCCTGGTATGATCGGTGTCGTGACCAACCTTCGCCGTGGCTTCCTCAATCTTCAAAACGGAGGTTTTGTTTTCATCAAATGTCACAGTCAGCATGGCGTCGTCTTTATTCCAGGTTGCAGCAGTAACGCCTTTTATAGCCTTAACGGCTTTTTCAATGCGGCTTTTGCACGAACCGCAATTCCCGTAAACTTTGATTTTTTCGGTCTTTGCTGCATTTGCGATCACTGTGGTCATGGCTAAAAACAGGATGGCGGCGAAGAGGAGGATGGATTTTGCTTTCATATTTGGGATTGTTAAATTGTTAAATAGTGAAATGTGAGATGCGAAATGTGAAATGGGAAATGAGTTATTGCCGTATAAATTTTGTTTCGAGGGTTTTGGCGGGGGAGGTGATGCGCAGGATATAGGTTCCGGCTCGCAGGGTTGATACATCAGCACTTAAGGGGAGCAGGTGGTTGTCTGTTACGATTCGGGAAACCAGCTTTCCGGTTATATCAAAAATCTCAACCATGTTTACCGTGATTTCATGGTTTATGGCGTTGATGGTTATGCTGTTTCCGGAAACCGGGTTGGGATAGACTGTGAGTGCTGAAGAAGCCATACTCTCAGGTATGCCGACGTTTCCACCGCTAAATGCAAGTGCATCCAGGTAAAAATAACTTCCGTTAACCGGTGTGTTGCCGCTGGCAGAAAGGATGATCATCGCGGAGTCGGGTGTTTCAGCGCTTTTGTATGACAAGGCGGTCGTGAAACTTTGCCAGCTCATCACCATCCCGGGTAGTAATGTTACATTGAAAGCAATGGTATCGCGCTTATGCAGGGTCGTGCTCCATTTGGTGAGATAGGTTGCAATATAGCCCTTGTCGGACAGGTAGGCCATATATTGCCATTTCCCTGTTAAAGAGGCCGGGCGGTTTGTATATGGAAATCCTGAAACGGCCTGGTGGGTAACAGGATTCAATACCCCGCTCACAGCGATTCCAGGTACGACTCCCATCCCGGACACGGTCTTGGAGATCAGCTTCAGGTAAGCAGTTCCAACGTTTCCCGGTGTCCCTTTCAGACAAGTGTAAACCGATCCGGCACTTGTAACCGGGTTTAAATTTCCCCAGCCATCCGGGGTGCTGTAATTTCCAGTCACTGTCCAGTTTTCAAAACCATTGTTCGGGATCTGGGCCGAAACGGATATTGCCAGCGCCAAAATCATCATTATAACGGGCACTCTTTTTTTCATACAAGATTACTTTTGTGAAGTTGAGGGCATGCATTAACAAACCGAGGCAAATATATTAAAAAGAACATTACCCGGGGGCGGATAACATTGGGTCACGTTAATGCTAACAGGGCAATTGTTCCGGACTTCAGGGCAGGGTAAAGTAAAAGGTCTTTCCTTTACTTTCTTCGCTGTCGATCCACAGGTGTCCTCCATGCTTTTCGACAAACTCCCTGCACAGGATTAATCCCAGACCGGTGGTAGGTTCGTCGTCGGTTCCCGTTTTACAATTTCTCGATCTCACCATTTCACAATTTCACCTTTTTAGGTGTCTATTTAAGATCGCGAACAGCATATCCTTGTTTATCGGCTTTGAAATATAATCATTACATCCGGCGGCGAGGGCTTTCTCACGGTCACCCTCAAGCCCGTACGCTGTCTGCGCTATGATAACAACCTCCTGGTTAAATTTCCGGATCTGGCGGGTAGCGTCATATCCGTTCAATTCCGGTATGTTGATATCCATAAGGATCAGATCCAGGTCGGGGTGTTCCCTGCATGTTTCGATGGCTTCTATTCCGGAGATGGCATGCAACATTACCGCACTCAGTTTTTCGACCAGGGTTGTAATGTATATTTCCGATATCTCGTCGTCTTCCACAACCAGTATTTTCAGATTACGGATCTGCAAGTTATGGCTGTCTGCATTGTTTTCAATGACAATCCTGCTGCCGGCCATTGCATCTTTTCTTACCGGAAGGGTGAAATAGAATACGGAACCTTTGCCTTCCTCGCTGTCGACCCGGATTTTTCCGCCCATCATCTCCACATAAGCCTTTGAAATCGACAATCCCAATCCTGCGCCCTGGTATGCATGCTTATCGGCTAAATCAGCCTGTATAAAACGTTCGAAAATGGCATCATGCCTGTCTTTGGGAATCCCGATGCCGGTATCCCTGACAAAAAATTCCAGTTCGCCTGGTTCGACAGGCTCACCAGCCTGGTGGACCGGCTCGCCGGCTGGGGGACTCAGGTGTGATTTTACAGTATAGCCAAATTCAATTGAGCCGGCCCGGGTATATTTGATGGCATTTTTAACAAGGTTAGTGAGGATCGCATAGAGTTTTTCACGGTCTGTTTCAATCTCGGCTTTTTTGGACGCAAGGGCATTCGTGTAGGAAAGCTTCATTCCTTTGGCTTCTACTTCCGGTTTGAAGAAGGTGTATATGTACTCGATCTGTTCATTGACGTCCGATTTTGATATGTTAAGTTCAACCAGCCCCGCTTCGATTTTTGAAATGTCAATGATATCGTTGATGATGTTGAGCATCCTGGCACCGCTCTTTTCGATAATCCGGATGTATTTCTGCTGTTCGTCTCCCGAGAGGTCCGGCTCTTTCAACAGTCCGGCAAAACCAAGAATCCCATTCATGGGAGTGCGAATTTCGTGGCTCATGTTGGTAAGAAAGGCGGATTTCAGACGGTCGCTTTCCTCGGCGTGTTCTTTCGATTTGATCAGTTGCTCTTCAGCCTGTTTCCGCTCGGTAATATCGTGGATTACAACAAAGGTACCGGTTTCGTCGCCTGAGTTAAAGTGTGACCCGTTCAATTCACCTGTAAAAAAGGACCCATCTTTCCTTTTCATCAGCAACTCCAGGTTTTTTACGCCCTTACCACTCCGCAATGTCATGCTGAACGTCTCGAATGCTTTGGGAATGGATGCCTCACTTAGAAATTCCATGAACGGACGTCCGCACATCTCTTCCGGTTCCATAAAAAAGAGCGCCCTCGAAGCTGAAGATGCGTAGGTAATCGTCCCAGCGGTATCGGTAAGAGCTATCAGGTCCTGAGTTTGTTCTGTTATTGACCGGAACTTCTGCTCGCTTTTCCTTAACAGATTCCCGGCATGTCTTAACTCGGTAATATCCTGGAACATTCCGAGCACCTTTTCAGGGGCGCCATGATGATCCCTGGTTAATTTTCCGACAGTATGAAAAATTCTCGGTTTTGCTCCGTTTACAGGAATGGTCGCACTCTCCTCAATAAATGGAATGTCCTTTTCAATTAAGTCAAAAAGCGCTTTCTTCGATTTCTCAAAATCCACAATATGTGCCTCGAAATCGGAGATCCACATTTCATGGTTCTCCGTAACTTCAAGTCCGAAAAGTTCAAAGGCATCGTCGGAACCCCATATTTTCCCAGTACTTATCGTATATTCCCAGTTTGCAATCTTTGCAAGGCCCAGTGCCAGTTTAAGGCGTGCTTCACTTTCTGCCAGGGCATGTTCGGCCATCGTTCGCCCGGTGATATCCTGAACAACCGTGAACCGGTATTTTTCATCCTGGATATAGATGTTTTCAGATGACAGAAGTACATGTTTCAGGGTGCCATCCTTCGTTGTTAAATCAGCTCCGGCGCTTTTAACGTTGCCGTTGACATCAGCCGACTGCATAATGGCATTTTTTATTTCGTCAGACAATATCCCCAGTTCCTTGGCTGTCTTGCCAATCACCTCCTCCCTGTTAAACCCGAACATGGTGTAAAAAGCTTCATTTACTTCAACATATCTGCCGGTAACCAGGTCGCTCAATCCGCAAGCAGACGGGTTGATGTGAAATAGTTTCGAGAACTTCTCCTCCGACAGCTGAATTTTGGAAATATCTTTGGTCACACCAAAAATAGCAGGCTTGCCGTCCCAAATTCCGCGTGATACCCTTGTTTCGACCGGGATTTGCATACCTGTTTTTGACAGAATCGGGACGGGACAAAAACCGGTTTTGCCGCTTAACATGTCACGCAAAATGCTTCCTGCTTCATCCCTGCGGTTGGGCGGGTGGATCATGAGAACCGAAAGCCCGGTAAGTTCTTCGCGCGTGTATCCCAGCCGGTCAGTCACAGTTTCGTTGACATGAATAATGTTCCCATGCTCATCCAGGACAAAAAGAAATTCATCAGTTGTATTGAAGAATGATTCATAGTTCAGGCGGGTCTGGCGCAGGAGGTCATCTGCCATTTTGCGTTCCGTGATATCCTGAATCTGCACCAGGTACCCATTTAATTCATTTTTCCGATTTTTCGTAATGGTAATCTGTACATCGAGCCATATCCTTCCCGATTTGGTAGTTTGATAGACATGCAGCTCCTTTACTTTATCAAAATCAAAATGTGCCTGGTAACGAATATTTTGGCCGTTTTGCAGTTCTAGTTTGTTTTCATCGGGTATATTGGGGTGGGAAAAGAGGGAAAATTGCTTTATCTCGTTCAGATCAACGATCCCGAACAGGTCAAGACATGCGGGATTCACGCTGACAAGCCTGCCATCATGATTGTAAAACTCTATGGCAATGGGAGATTGGTGCGACAGGATCCGGTATCGTTCTTCACTTTCCATTAAGGCTTCCTCATGCATTTTTTGTGCAGTTATATCCCTGTCAACTCCGCGATAGCCTTTGAGATTTCCATCCTGATCGAGAACCGGAACTCCATTTGTCAACAGGCATATCCGTTCTCCGTTCTTCCTGACATTCCAATTCTCAAGATCTTTTATCGGGGCTTTTTTTTCTGCGATTTCAGAAAAAATTGCAGACACTCTTTTTGCTTCATCAGGCGGCATGAAATCAAAAGGAGTTTTTCCAATTACTTCTTCACGGAACTCCCCAAGGAGGTCAATGCTCTTTTGTGAACTATAGATAAAGGTCCCGTGGGCATCCACCTCCCAAACCCAATCGGTCATGCTATAGGTGATGTCCCTGAGTTTTTCCTCCCTTTCACGAAGTGCCTCTTCCGTTCGCTTTCGTTCAGAAATATCAACCATTGTGATAAGACATTGTTCTCCGTTTGCTGACATAATACCCGTAAGGTGGATATTTACAGGGTGACTGCCGCCGGCTGCCAGTGTTAAATCACATGATTCATTCAACTTACCCTCGAATACCTCCGCCAGGAACCGATTGAAGTCCGTCAGGGAAGCAGCTGAAACAAAGAGGCCAAACTGGGTGTTTTTGAGCTGAAGCCGGTTGTTGCCAAGAATATTCGCACCACTGACATTTAACTCGATGATTTTACCGGCCCTGTTCAGCATCAGATACCCGGTGGGTGTAAAATCATACAGGCCGGTATACCTGTCGTTGGCAACTTCTGACTTTGCCCATAAATGACGGAGTTCATCATTCTGTTTCTCCAGTTCCAGCTGATGTTCCAGGAGTTGCTGGATTAGTTTGAAGAGATCTGAATCGTTAAAATGCTGATCCGTCTCGATTGCCTTCGCTCTCAGCAGTTCTTGCGCCCTTTGTCTCAGGAACTCTGACTCAGCACTTTTTCTGTTACTTTTCATATATTTCACTCTACGTGGTAAACCAGCTATGTGATCGTATGGGATTGCCTATAATACAGTTCAATTCAAAATTTCTACTTCTTAACGGGATAATAAAAGGATGGAAAAATCCATTCCGAAGAATTAATCAGTCGAAAATACTTTGGCAAATCTATACTGGTAGTAAAATAATTTTTTCCGGGTAAACCATGAAAAATATCAAATAGGGCAGGATACAGTTTGATATCAGGGAATTACCCCCGTGACAAGTCCGGGACCTGGAGAAGGCCCGGTGCATGGTATCTTTACCTGAACAGGTTGCCAAAGGGAAAAAACCTGGGAACTTTTTGCTGGTAAACGTTATATTGAGGGTATTTCGCTGCACTGATCTCCTCGCTGAAGTTTGAGCTTCCACGGAAAAGTACTATAAGGAGAAGGCATCCTGCAATGCTCCAGTTGAACCATTGTCCACTGGCTGCCACACTGAAAAGGTAAAAACAGACCCAGATCGCCTGTTCTGCAAAGTAGTTCGGGTGGCGGCTTTTTGCCCAAAGGCCTGTATCGATGAACCCTTTTTCGTAGTCACCGGTAAGTTCTTCCCCTGCTTTGATCAATGCCCACTTTTTACTTTGGTACCGCCTTTGTTGAATGTCGGCCAGCGTTTCAAACGCGATGAAGAAAAACATCAACCCCGCGGCCGTGTAATCGAAAATACCCATGGGGGTTGCGGCAAATTGAAGGGCTACCAGCGAGGGCAGGGTGAAAAGCAGGATGAGGATATTCTGGTACCCGCAAATGAACAGCAGGTTGAAAAGCATCCATTTCCAGCGAGGGTTAAACTCAGGTTTCAAACGCAGCGCCTCCCACCGGTAATCTTCCTCCCCGCTCCAGAAACGCCATTGGTAAGCTCCTTTCATCGAAAAATTTGCAGTTAACCTCACTCCCCAAAGGGTTACCAGTACTCCCATTACCAACAGCCTGGGCGAGAAATCGCCATAACCGGCAACGATCCACACATAGACGATGGGCAAGATGCTCCAGAGTTTGTCGACCTGGCTGTTGTTCCGGGTAAGCTCCCCGGCAACAAAGGAGTATGCCGTAATAATCGCGACGATTTTCAACAGGGTGCCAAGGGCTTTCCACTCGGCAGGACCGGGGGCTGTACCGAAAAAGTAGCTGAACACCGGCACAGCCAGCAGGGTGATCACTAAAAGGAGCGCTGTGGTTATAATTTTCATTACGAAGCAATTAATCTGCGTTAGAATAAACCGGCCGGAGCAAGGTCATAGGATCTCCGGAATTTTGATTTGCAAAACTAACCAGATTAATCGTGTGGGCAATCCCTGCCTGTTCAGATTTTCGCCAGGGAGGTGGTTTTGAGCTTTTATATTGACTGATTTAGCGAACGGTAATCGGCCAAAAAGTTAACAAATTATTATAGTTCAATTTTATAGCTCAGGAACGGCAAAATTCCCATCGACCTCACCGGCTCAACAGATTGGTTCACATCGTTGTAAACATACCCGGTTGCAGGTTTCTGGTTCAACAGGTTTTTGACCTGGATTGCCCATATCCCGGAGAATTTCCTGTGGTTTGTGCGATAGGTTAACGTCAGATCAAGGTAATAAAACTCCGGCAGATGGTTTTTGTAAGCCATCGACTCATTTAGTATTTCACGATGCTGTAGTTTTGACTGCTCAGGGTCGATGGGAACATAGTATTCACCCCCGGTAAGGGATGCTTTCAGGTTTATCCCGAGGATGTTCCTTTTGCGAATGGTCCATTCCTTTCCGGCAAGGATGTTGACCACGTAGCCTGAATTAAACCGGGTATTACGCTCGATACCGTCGCCACCCTTGTATTTGGAATCAAAAAGCGAGACGGTGACCAGGTAATAAAATTGTTTTGTCAGAAATTTTTCAAGCGTCAGGTCGATTCCCGCGTTACGCCCTGTTCCGCTGTTGACCAGTTTATCGCTGTAATAGCCTCCATTGCTGTTGATCAGCGAGTAATAATTACCAGGAAGTGCGGGGATACTGTACAGGTATTGATAATAAACCTCGGTCTTGAACCGCAATTCAGGTCTTATAAGCCAATCGTATCCGAGCACGACATGGTGCGATCTGCTGAAATCAAGCTGCCGGTTAAGCTGGACTTTTACCTCAGGAGTAACAGCCACTTCCGTAAGATAAATACCCACGTCCTCGATTTGAGAATGTTTACCATATCCAAGGCTGAAGGCATGTTTCGGAGTTGCCTGCCAGCGCACGGCCATGCGCGGTTCAACAGCGTTTCGGCGGTTCAGCAGGAAATACTGGAAATGAATCCCGGCATCGAAGGTTACGGATGATGAGATTTCAATTTTCGACTCGCTGAATGCCTGGATCAGATCGGTGTTCCCCTGGCCGTAATAGACCTGTCCGAAAATTCCGGTGGAAGGATTGACGGATTGAAGGTTGCTGTTATAAAACAGCCGGGTATAGGTAATGCCGCTGCGGTTGGTATGCCTCGCCCCGAATTTATGATTGACAAGAGTCCCTGCAGAGAATCGGTAGTTAGCCTGTACGACACTTTCCTGGGGTTTCAGTTCCCGGGCGGTGGTCAGGTAGCCTTTATCGTAATCTATGCTGCTGTAAGTTCCTGAAAGAAATGAACGAAGATATGTTCGCCTGGATATTGCAAGCTGGTGAGTCAGTGCTATGGCTCCCATGTTGTTGTTCAGCATCGACTTTGTGCGGTCTTCCAGGCTATGCCATTTTGACGAATCCTGTTCAGGGATGAATTTCGACCTTGAAATGCCTCCTATCCCTACAAGAGAGAACGTTCCGGCTTTTCCGGCAGGCAGATGTATTTTGAAAGAGAGATCCTGGTATGAAGGAATCTTATTTTTCATCGCAGGATCAATATACTGCAGGAATGCCAGGATTGAATACCGGTAGTTCAGGAGGTATGAGGCCCCGCTTTTTTTCGAAATCGGCCCCTCGGCCGACAGGTCCAACCCCTGGATGCCAGCCTGCATGGCAAACTCATGTTTTGAATTGTTGCCAGTCCTGAAACGCATGTCGAAAACACCCGACAACGCATTGCCATATTCTGCCGGGAAGGCGGCGGTATAAAAGTCAGAGTTGCTGAGTACCTGGCTGCTGAACATGGTAAGCCCGCCGCCCGATGTGCCAACATAAGCGTAGTGATTGGGATTCGGAATATCGACTCCGTCAACCCGCCACAACACACCCTTGGGGGAATTTCCACGTATCACGATCTCGTTGGAGTTCACATCCGGACTGCTGGCAATGCCTGCAAAATTAGATACTGCCCTCATGGGATCATCTGCAGAACCGGCATACCGGCGGCTTTCCTCTACGCTGAATGACCTGGCGCTGACCATGGCCATGCCATTGACAGGCCTTGCTTTATCGGTCGTAGCCCTGATCTCGACCTCTTTGGCATTGACTACCTCTTCCTGGAGCTCAATAGTGAGCACCGTTTCCTTGCCCGAACTGACGAGTATCTCCGGCCTGACCACCGGCTTATATCCCATATAGCTGACCTGGATGGTGGTACGGCCTACCGGAACTTTTTCAAGGGAAAAATTGCCGTTCACATCAGTCGTAGTACCCTTGAGAGGCTGCTGGTTAAGCAGGATCACATTGGCTCCCGGAAGACCGGTTTTAGAAGCTTCATCGATGACCCACCCCCTTACAGTTTGGGAAACAGGCTGGGAGATGGCGGTGTTTGCAAGCAGGATCAGGCAGGAAAACAACATGTAAACCATTTTGTCCCATTGTTGGATTGTTTTCATTTTTGGTTGTTTCATAAATGTGGATTTATTGAGATGACAACCATGTACGGTTATACCCCCATCGCTGGAAAAAAAAATCCATTTCCTGTATTACCTTTTCGATTTTTTCCGATTAAGCAGTAGTCAGGGGTTGATTGGTGGAGTGAGGGTTGGTGGATGGTTGTTGAGGGTTGTGGAGGGCAGATTTGTATTATAAATGCTCGCAGATATGCGCAGATAAAGACGCAGATGAGGACGCAGATTTTGGCAGAGAAGGGCGCAGATTTTGGCAGAGAAGGGCACAGATATTTGGTGTAAGGAATGTGGTATTTTTCATTTTAACAGAGGGGATATGAAGAGGGAAAATGAGATTTCATACCTGGTAAGAGGCGCTGCCTTTAAGGTATACAACAGGCTGGGGCCTGGATTGCTGGAATCGGTGTACGAAAAGGCGCTGGCCTTTGAATTACGAAAAGCCGGGCTTTTTATTGAATGCCAGGTCGGTATCCCGATGAAGTATGAGGGAATTCAGTTTGATATCGGGTTCCGGCTTGATATCCTGGTTGAAGGCCTGCTGATAAACTTTAACACCGCCTCCATCGACAAATCCATCATCAGAATTGCTAACAACCTCTAACCCGCCGAAAACTTTCAATCTTTCTACATAAATCATTGTAAATCTGCGTCCTTTTCCGCGCAAATCTGCGTCCCTTTCTGCATCCTTTTCTGCACAAATCTGCATCTCAATCACCATACAGCCGCATCCTTCTTATAACCTTTAAAACCTCACTCCAAGCACACCACCCACCCACATCTGGATACTCGCCCTTGCAGTGGACCTGAAATAAAAGTCATAGGACGACAATCCCCTGGGCGTTGCACTGGGCTTGCCTTTTGAAAACAGGAAGAAGTTATAGGAAGGTCCTGCAAAAAGAGCAAAATGCCGTGCAAAACGATATTCCATGGCTGGAATTAATTTCAAAAGCAGGCCATGGTAAACGGTATCAATAGGATGGTAAACAAATCCTGCAGATGCATCGATGCTCACCGACAATTTTTTATTCAGGGTTAAGATTGTTCCGATCCCGTACGAAGCCTGCAATTTATACCCGCTGCCAATTCCTGACTGAAGGAAATTGTAAAAGGACCTGGTGCCCGATTTAAACGCCACATTGCCATAGAAGAGCTCGTTGCCCGAAACTTCAAACAAATGATACCCTTCTTTCACATAGCTGAACAGCCCGATCGGAATCCCTCTTTCAACCGAGGTTGAAATATTGACCATGCCAACCTGGAGGCCGTTCACGGTCACGGCATAATTCATGAATCCTGCAATCTGCAATCCATTGTTGTGATTTCCTGCTATGTTGAGCAACCCTGCAAACTGCACCCCGTCCACGTCGCGCCCATAGTTTACCAGTGCGCAAACCTGTACCTGCTTCACCTCCTTGCCTGCAAGATTCAGGAATATGGCCACCTGCGAGCCCTGGCATTTATTGATGGCAATATTCGTTATCCAGCTTATCTGCGATCCACCAATCAAATCCGGAACGTAATTGCAGAGTCCGGCAATCTGAACTCCTTCAAACTTTCCCAGGTCGAAGTTGAACAATCCCCCGATCTGAATACCACGCCCCCGCTCGCCAACAATGTTTCCAACTCCGCAAACCTGGAATCCAAGCATGTCCTTCCTGGTAATGTTCAGCACTCCCCCCAGTTCAAAGCCCTTGAGACCACCGGTGTACCCTGAAATCAGGTTAAGCGAAAACCTGTTGGTCACTGAACCTGTTACCTTCCAGTTTGTTCCGAAATAGGGAATGAGGGATGCCTGCATGGTTCTGATAGTGCCTGTTTCCAGGTTTTTGGCATTGATTGAGGTAACTCTTGGAACAAGCCAATGAACAATTTCCAGGCTGTCGACATTGACCAGCCAAACCAATCCATGCCTGGTATCAAGCTTTGGCATGATTTCCGGTAACGGATGCAGCTGCACGTTTATATGACACTCCCTGGCCTGGTTGACAAAAATGACAGTGTCGGAATACCCTGATTTACAGAAAGTGAGGCTCCTGGTCTTTTTTCCGGTTGGCATGACCAGTTTATAGTTGCCGTTTCCGGATGAGATGGCCGATATCCTGTCCTGTACTTCAAATATTGTTGCTTCCTCAATGGGCGATTGGTTGCTTGCATCTGAAATGATTCCCAGCACAGCCATGTCAGCAAAAGGTTTGTTCTCCTGCAGCGATGACCTGTTCCTTAACAGGATCAGGTGGTCACCGATCTCCCGGAAGCGAACTTGAGTTCCAAGCAGGTCTTTCAATATCAGTCCGACCTGTTTATCTTGAAATTTCAGTCTCACCTGTCTGTCGCCGCTGATAATGCCGGCATCACAGGAAAACCTGAAGTGGCCAGCTATTCCGATCTCCCTGATGGCAACTTCAAGGCTGCAGTCAGGTTTGTTGAGGGTGATCTTCCGCGACAGAAGGCTGCCCTGTGAATGACACATGAACGGCAGCACGAGCAGGAAGAGAAAGATCAGACAGGATTTACCTGGTTCCTTTGCTGCAACCATCTCCGGTTAGTTTATAGTTATTACCTTCAACAGTAAGTTGCAGTCCGAATGATTCGGCGATCACGGTCATAAGGCGGTTGACCGGGTCGTTCGAAAAGGAGGCGGTGAGCCGGCAGTTACCGATACCCGGGTTGCTTACTGAGATTTTTACGCCATAATACTTTTCCACCATATCCAATACCTCGGAAAGCGGGGTATCGCTGAAATCGAGCGAACGGTTCGCCCAGAACAGCCTGTCGGGCGATGGCCTTAACGCTGTCTCCGGTTTCATGGCGCCATGTTTCAACACGCCCGACATCCCTGCTTCAAGTACCACTGACAAGGTGTCGTGGTGAAGTGAATCAACGGTGAAGAACAGCACCCGGCCTTCGGTCACAGTAACCCGGATGTCGCTGGAAGGATAGGAAGTAACCCCGAACACGGTACCTAAAACCATCACCCTGGCTGCACCGGCTTCGACTACAAAGGGATGCGATGGATCCCTGGAGACTTCAAAAAAGGCTTCGCCGGTAAGTTTTACCAGGCGCTTCCCGCCCCGGAAACTACCAACAGCGATCAATTTCGACTGCCTGTTGAGTGAGATGTGGGTGCCATCTGGCAATGTGTCGTGTAAAACCGTAGTTGTGGCAACAAGTTCAAAAGGTTTCGCCTTTACCGTCAGTATTCTTATCACGGCATTAATCCCGAGAACCAGCAGGAGTATTGCCGCTGCGCCAAGTATAATTTTCAGATTACGATGAAAAGTATATTTCTGTTGAAGGCGGGTCAGACCTGATTCATGCTGTTCAATCCTGGATGATAACCGATCCCATGCCTTAGGCAAGTCAACCGGCAGGGGTGGGGGATTGAGTTTGCCTGTTTCCAGCCATAACGCTTCCAGCCGGTCAAGTAGTTTCCTGTTTCCGGCCTCTGCCTCCAGCCACTTTTCCACGTAATTGTGAAGAGTGCCATCCATATTCCCTTGAAGGTACTGAAGCAGTAGAAATTCGTCGATATCCTGGTTGTTTTGATTCATGTTCCTGTATGGTGATGACAATCTTAACCTCTTATACCCCCATCCGGAAGGCTGGTATTTTTATTCCGGTTCAGTTCCTGAAAATATCAAAGAAAAACAAGACCAACCATGGCAGGTATTCGGCCAATTCTTCCCGGAGTGATTTCAGCGCCCTGCCCATCTGGTTTTCCACAGTTTTGACCGATAAGCCAAGTTTTGCAGCGATCTCCACATAGGTCAGGCCATCGTACCGGCTCATTACGAAGACCTTTCTGCGCTCCATTGGAAGGTGGTCGATGGCTTCGCGAATCTTCTGTTCCAGTTCTGAAACGATCATCTGGTCTTCGGGCGACATTGTAGAACCGGGCTCCCGGGATTCATTCCAGGTTTTATATTTGTCGCGTATACCGGCATGTTTCACCAGGTTCATGCAACTGTTGCGCACTGCGCGGAAAAGGTAACTGTTGACGGATGTCGTGATGTCGAGCGAATCCCTGTTTACCCATATCCTGAACATCACTTCCTGTACAATCTCTTCCGACGCATCGGCATCCTTCAGAAAGGTATTGGCATAGCCGCAAAGTTTACTGTATTGCGAATGAAACAGCGCCTCGAAGGATGCCTTATCATCAATTCTGTATACTTCTGCAGTTGACTTCACATTGTCTGTTTACGTGCCTGAGCGGGGCAAAATTAGTACAAATTGATCATGGTGATACTTCGCGGAAAAACAAATTAGGAGCCGCTGAATCAGCGGCATGTGTGAATTATATAAAAAATTGCAAAAATTATATAACACAAAGCTCAGCATATAGAAGAACATTTGCGAAAATTATTTCAACTTTTTTTTTCCGGAATTGAACGGCAAAATTTCACATAAATAACACATACAATGAAACCCCAGGTATCCGTCAGAACAAAAGATTCAACCGAAAACAGGCTGGATATTTCAAACCGCAAGGTTCCTGTTCCTCCCGCGAAACTGGAATTTGGCTCAGTGGACACCATGTACCCGATATCTTTTGATGATGGGAAAACGATCATCTTTATCCCGGATAAGAGCAAAGAGCAGGAAATACGTAAACGGTATGAACTGATGGTGGCGAACCGGTTTGTGAATTTCAGGAAAAAGTTAAAAGGGTAATAAATCCGTAAGGATAGCTGATCAACGGGAAGGGGCATCGATGATGGCTGGCATTGCTCAGGTATGCAGATATTTATTTATCAGTGCCAGCAATTCCTGTTTTTTAACCGGTTTTACAATATAATCGTTGCAGCCCGATTTAATGGCCTTCTCGCGGTCGCCGGTTAGTGCAAAAGCGGTTTGCGCGATGATGATCACGTTGCTGTTGAACTCCCTGATCTGCCGTGTTGCCTCATACCCGTTCAACTCAGGCATCTGCATGTCCATCAGCACCAGGTCAATATCGGGGTTGGCGCGGCAAACCTTCACGGTTTCCATGCCGGTTTTTGTTACCAGCATTTCCCTGGTAAACAATTTGAGGAAGAACGTGATCAGCATTTCCGATGATTTATCGTCTTCAGCCAATAAAATTTTCAGATTTCCAGGCTGCGTCTCCAATTTTTCTTCAGGGATGTTGATTCCGGCAGGAACGTGATTTCCGGAAAATGAGCAGGGGATTTTCACCGAGAACTTTGAGCCTTTCCCGCTTTCACTTTCCACGTTGATGGATCCGTCAAGCAGTTCAGCGTAGGCTTTCGTGATCGACAGGCCCAACCCGGCTCCCTGGTGTGCCATTTTATCTGAAATGTCGGATTGAACGAAACGTTCAAAAATGGCCGTCTGTCTGTCTGCCGGTATCCCGATCCCGGTATCCTTCACGAAAAATTCCAGATATCCGTCCTCTTTATTGCATCCCACTTCGATTTGTCCTTCCATAGTATATTTGACTGAATTTTTAACAAGGTTGGAAAGGATCGCATAGATTTTTTCCTGGTCGGTAATGACTGTAGCCTCTTCCGCAGGCAGCAGGTTGGTCAGTAACAACCTGAGCCCCTTGCTTTCAGCCTCCGGTCTGAAAAAATGATGAATGAATGCCAACTGCTCATTAATATTTGTTTCAACCAATGAAATCTCCATCTGGCCCGATTCGATCTTTGAAATATCAATAATATCGTTGATGATGTTGAGCATCCTGTTGCCGCTTTTCTCAATAATCCGGATGTATTCCTGTTGTTCATCCCCATTGAGCCCTGGTTCCTTGAGCAATCCGGCAAATCCGAGAATCCCGTTCATGGGAGTTCTGATTTCGTGGCTCATGTTCGCGAGGAAGGCCGATTTAAGACGGTCACTTTCTTCCGCTTGCTCCTTGGCTTCCAGCAGTTCTTTTTCCTGCTGCTTGCGTTGGGTGATATCGCTGCTGATACTGAGAATGGCGGGTTCACCTTTCCAGCTGACACTCTTTGCGAACACCTCCAGGGGAAAGGTGTGTCCGTTCTTATGATAATGGGCTACTTCATAGGAGGCATATCCCTGTTGGGCGATAAGTCGCGATCGCTCAGCAACCTGGACTTCACTCCCGGGGACTTCCAGATTATGCAGATCCATAGCCATGAACCCGGATTCGCTGTATCCGTGCAGTTCGAATGTCTTCCGGTTAGCATATAGGAACTGACCTGCCATGTTGCGCACCAGGATGGCATTCGGAGCCGTATCGAGCATTTCTGCCATCATCCGGTTTGTTTCACGGGCTTGCTTTCGCTCGGTGATGTCCCTGACTGCGGCTACCCTGAAATTTTCATTATTGTATCTTATATTTTTTGCTTCAAGTTCTGCAGGAAAAAGCGAACCGTCCTTTCTCTTCATGATAACTTCATAGGGGCTGGGCTTGTCACTTTTCAGGTTTGATTTGACCAGCTCATGAAATTCGGGGATGACCAGCAACCCGATAACATCTTTGCCGATCATTTCCTCCCTGCTATAACCAACCATGTTGATTAACGATTCGTTGGCATCCAGCGCAATGCCCTGGTTATGGATCATGATTCCTTCGAATGTGAGTTTCGAAAGTTTTTTAAACCGGTCTTCGCTCTCGATGAGCGTTCGTTCTGCTCTTTTTCTCCTGGCCTCTTCCTTTAAAAGATTTCTCACTTTGTTGAGTGAATAAAAATAATAGGCGACACTAATAAAAAGCAGGACGAAAACCAGGATCAAACGATTCCGCATCCGGGTGAGTGCAACATATATGTCTTTTTCCTGGTACGAAATTAGGATTGTCCAGTAGGTATTCCCCAGCGGGGCACGATAAAAAACTACGTAATTTTCAGTGATCCCGGGTGCCAGGCTTGCAGTTACAGCCGGGTGAACGCTTTTTCCTGTCCCATTAATATTTTTCGCAATCTTATCCGATAATTCAAGGGTCGTACGATCATTTTTTGTGTTCTCCTCAAATGATTTTCCGGTATGCCCGCTGTCGGGACAATATATTTCAATCCCTTTTTCACTAAGCAACCATACATTGCCCGTTCCCCTGATCTTTATTTTCCCCAGGTACAGTTTTCCCAGTTTATTGATCGAGATCAACATGGCGAGGCTGCCTTTGTACTCCTTTCCATCGAATACCGGGACATGCAGTGCGATGGCAGGATATCCCTGCGCAGCAATAAAAACATCGCTGATGACCGGACGATGCGTTGCAATGACCTGGCTTACATGCTTTTGGTAAGTGATATCCTTTCCTATCACTGCATCATTGTGAGGATAGGTAAACAGGATGATACCGTGCGCATCAACCCTGGTGAGCGCTTCGAAATCATTCTTGTGATTTTCATAAAACCTGGCCAGCAGCCCTTCGCTGTTCGGGTTAACGGCTATCATATCCTGTTGCTGGGCCAGGAAGGTGAGATCATCCTGGTAATCATTGAATAGCGAAGTAATTCCCTGTGATGCTGTGCCGGCCAGGATTAACTGTTCATTGTTGAATTCACTGATCGTCTTTTCCTTTATGTCATCATAGATCATGGTGAACATCATGATGAAAACGATCAGTGCGACCGGTAAAATAAGGTATCGCTTTGAGAAATTAGGCCTTTTCATCCTGTGATTTTACGTAAATGAATGCACGAATGCCCGGCCGGCAATAATAAGTCTGTCATTCAAAATCTGTAGAGACATCCGGTTCGCGTTTTTTATGATGACGTTATACAAAAATAAGCAGTTTTATTTCTGTCCCAACATTTTTGGCTAATATGTTTGCATCGATGGCCAACGCTCCTTTCGGCTCCTCCCGTGAAGATTGAGCAAAAAAAAATCCGGCCGGAAGCAATTTGGCCCGGCCGGATTTAAGATGTTGCCTCAATTACGGTCGTGAAGGGTAAATGCCTTCAACACAAATGATGTAATGAATAACCTGGCCTGTTGCAGTCTTTTGGGTCAGATTGGGCAGGGCAAAGGTGGTTTTTCCATCGCCGCCATAAGTAGTCCCTAATAACGAAAAGACTGCTGTGTGAGTATTGATCTGTAATAATGAGCCATCGCAAAAAAGCCAGCCTGAGGGGGCAAAGTTGCCGCCAAATAACATGATTGAACAAAGAAGTGCATCCATAATTTTGTTTTTAATGGTTATAGGAACATGTGAAAATTATTTAAATGAAAACGATTATACTGCCATCTTATTTATAATAAGTCCAGTTATAAACGGTACAAATATATTCAATTTATTATTGCAGCGGTTTTTTTCCTGAATTTTTTATTCGGGAGGTTTCGATACTACCTGCACCCGGATGCTGCGCCATTTCCATGGATAAAATGCATCCTAAAAAATGTTCCGGTTCCTTTTTCGGCAATGGTTCATTGTCCTTGGTTTTAGATTTATTCAGGATAGATTCCGATGCCAGCGACCATTATGAGCTGCAGTATATTTTTTTAACTGCGAATATTTGTTGAACTTTGAAACCGCATAATAAAAGGATAAAAATGAATCCGGAAATTCAAAAACGCAAACTGGGAACCAGTGGACTGGAGGTTTCCGCACTCGGTCTCGGATGTATGGGAATGAGCTTTTCATACGGTCCGGCTGGCGACAAGCAGGAGATGATCGCTCTTGTTAGGAAAGCCGTTGAGCGCGGTGTTACTTTTTTCGATACGGCTGAAGTTTACGGGCCGTTTACAAATGAGGAGCTGTTGGGAGAAGCGCTGGCCCCGTTTCGTGACAGGGTGATGATTGCAACAAAATTCGGATTCGAACTTGATCCGCAAGGCGGGCCGAAATGGATTGGCTTGAACAGCCGTCCCGACCATATACGGCAGGTAGCAGAGGCATCACTGAAACGACTCAGGACAGAGGTTATAGACTTGTTCTACCAGCACCGGGTTGACCCGGAGGTTCCCATAGAAGATGTGGCGGGAGCTGTGCAGGACCTAATCCGTGCAGGAAAAGTAAAACACTTCGGCATGTCCGAAGCAAGCGCACAAACCATCCGCAGGGCTCATGCCGTGCAGCAGGTCACTGCGGTTCAGAGCGAATACTCGCTTTGGTGGAGGGAGCCAGAGGCCGAAGTGCTGCCAACCCTCGAAGAACTTGGTATTGGATTTGTGCCGTATAGTCCGTTGGGCAAGGGTTTCCTGACAGGGAAAATCAATGAGAGCACCACCTTCGACCAAAACGATTTCCGGAATACGGTTCCCCGTTTCAGCGCTGAAAACAGGAAAGCCAACCAAGCGATGATCGGTCTATTGGAAGAGGTCGCCATGCGCAAACACGCCACACCGGCACAAATTGCGCTGGCATGGCTTCTTGCCCGGAAGCCCTGGATCGTGCCGATCCCCGGCACCAGGAAACCGGAGCGCCTCGATGAAAACCTCGGAGCCCTGTCTGTAGAACTTACACCTGACGATCTGCTTGACATTGAAAATGCCGCATCAAAAATCACCATTTCGGGCGCCAGATACCCCGAAAGTGCCGCTAAACTTGTTGGACGATGATGTTCAGGGATATCAGTTATCCCTGATACATCGCACCGAATACCCCGATCGCTTCATCGGAAATAAAGAATATATATCGGCATAACACCAGCGCAGGCTCCGGAACCAGGCTGAGCTGGTGCTGTATGGGGTGGCTGTCCAGAAGCCATCGTCGTGGTTGTTGCCAGGGGCCAGGCTCCAAGCCCCGCTGGCATTCCGGTAGTTGGTGCACAGGGCAGTAAAACCGGCTGAATTTATGCCACTGGTCGTATCCATGTATTGCCACCGCGTGCTGCATCCTTCTTTTAGCATCCTGCCTATGAGTTTGCCGGTTCCGCCGAGCGCCAAGGTGTCGACCGTATGGTCCAGCAACTTTTCCATGATATTCCATTCGCTGTGCGTGGGAATGTGCCACCCCGCAGGGCAAAGATTACGGCTGTCGGCTGCAGCGTAGTAATTGTAAAGGTGACCGTAATACAGGCCCTCTTCCGGCAGGTTATGGTAATCGCAATAGGCTCCTGTGGTAAGGCTTCCCCATGTGGCGCTGTCGGTCACATTCGGGATGGGCGAACCGTCGCGGTAGTGTGTGGCTTTCATATTTTCCTGCATCCACCATTGAGAACCGATCTTTACGACTGCATAATGATTGCTGTCGGCATCGGCACAGTGCATGAAGGTAAAGGTCACCGTCTGGCTCTGGGTTGGAAACAGCATGCTGACAGTCCTGAGATTCCCTGATCTCCCGGTCAGTTTCAGGGTATCTCCTGCACTGAACAGCATGAATATTTTTGAACCGGATACAGGATTGTTTTTCATAAAAACATTCAAAGGTCCGGGATGTACCTGTCCCGGCAAGCATGTAGTAGTGGCCTGGCTGATCAGTTTTGCGTGATACACCCGGCTGTCTGATCTGACCTCCAGGATGTAGGAGCCTGCAGGCATGGCGTCAAGCAGAAACGAATGCGACTCTGCGGTGATAAGGTAAGTTCTTCTCCCGATGATTTTCCCCGACATGTCGAACATTGTCGCGACCACGATGCCTGCTGAAGCTGCTTCAATGATGACAGAAAAATTTCCTGTTGAAGGATTAGGATAAACAACAACCCCGCGGCCCGGGGCAGGACCCGGCTCAGTAATTCCCGCGGTTGACGAGAGAACCAGGGTATCTCTCCCGGTAATGGCCAGGCTGGTACATTGAGTCAGGTTCTCGACTTTGACTGAGTCGACGGTGATGGCCGCGCCTGTTCCCGCAAAGGTTACCTGGTAATTCTGCGCCTGCAACTGAATTGCCAGCACCATGATAAAAAAAGCCGAAGTAAGTACTTTCATTGGATCATTTTTGAAACAATTTGTTGATATTTTATCCTGTTTAAACCCCCAAAATTACTACGATTCTCCTTTTAATCAGTCATCTATCACTTGTGAAAATGACTTTTTTGTTTTTCCTTTCTTCTGTAAAATCCTGTCAATTGCAGTTGGTTTCAGCCAACTGATAATGAAAGGCTTCCTGATGCCGGCTTTAGCCGCATTTTTATCATTGCGTTTGCCCTCAATCAACTTAAGGCCATATTGCTTTATGTATTCAGCTGCATCGGTTGGACACAGATTTGGCCGCCCGCACGTTTCAGGATATGACCTGCCTGTTGAGAACCGACTTGTAGAGTTCGTCAAACTGTCGTCCGACCGTATTTAAACCAAACGTGTTTTCGACGAACCTTTCGGAATATTCAGGATCGAACAACCGGTAATTGTCCAGCATGAAGTTCATATTCTCCAGCAATGTCGCTTCATCCCCGGGAGGGATAAGCCTTCCGGCTTTGCTGCTGAAGTATTCGGGAATGCCGCCGGCTGCAGTTGCCAGCACAGGCAGTCCGCATGCCATGGCCTCGGGGATGACGATGGAAAAGGATTCAAAATTGCTGAACATCAGCAGGAAGGCAGATTCCCTGTAAACACCGGCAAGTTTTTCAGCTGGTATTGGACCCGTAAACACAACGTCAGGGCTGGCAAGTCCCAGGTCCGATGCATATTTCCTGACGTGGCTAAGGGCAGGCTCATCGCCTCCGACAAACAGGACTTCAAAATCCTGCCGTTGGCTTCGCAGTATTTTTATGGCGCGTAGCATGCCATGCAGGTTTTTTGCCCGTTCATGAAAATTGGAGACGTGGAGTATCCGTTTTTTTGGCATGAAGGCACTATTTACTGCCGGTATGAACAGGGTGGTGTCAACAGCATTAGGAATAACCACGAATTTTTCATTACGGAGCCCGCAATCCTCCATGGCACTTTTCAGGAACCCGCTGACCGTTGTGACTGCCGCAGCGTGGCGGACGATCATCCTGGTCAGCATTCTCCTCAGCAAACCTGTGAACCCCCAGTTTTCGGGGATGTACCTTGTCCAATGTTCGCTGATGATGTAGGGTGTTCGGGTGAACAGGCTGATTATAAACCCGGATATCGCCGCCCTGGTAAGAATGTGAACATGAATGATGTCAAATGAACCGAATTGTTTCGCAGCATAGCGATAGCCGGCATAGGAGCGGGAAAAAAACTTCAGGAGATTGAAAAGGCGCGCTGCCATGGCAATGGGGCAGGAGGAAGGTTTGTAGAAATAGCGGATCACAGTAAATCCGGGTTCTTGCACGTTCCCTTCGGTGACTGTTTCGGGACCGGAGTTTTTCTCTCCCGGCAAAACGGCGAGGACGACGAGCTCATTGTACCGGGCAACCGCCTGTGCGTGGCGACCGATGAAGATCCCCGAAAAAGGAAGGTACCAGCGGGTAAGGAACAGGATTTTCATAAGATTGTGATTTCCCGCGAAAGCGTATCAATTAAATTGTATCCGTCGCGGGTTAGTGAAAAATCGGTCGTCCTCCCTATGGGAACAATGGTGTCGATTCCTTTTGGCCTTATTCCGGCGATAAATTGAATCAGTTCCGGTTTTTCAATTCCATAATAAGAGAGTGTTTGATATTTACTGGAAATGACTGTTGATAATTGACTTAAGGACAATGCTTTAAATTCAGAAAAATATCCGCCGGAACAACGGTATTTGTCAATATCAGCTGGTAGTTCTGTCAACTCGGTTCTCCAAACCAGGTTATCGGGCATCCTTGTTTTCCTGATCCCCTCCAAATGGACTGCCTGTGAGTAGAAAATTGCCAGTTTATTTACCGCGGAATGTGGTTGCAACGTGTATCTCGCTTTTGCCAGTTCATGCAAATGATGCCAGAATATCCTTTTTGCTGTTGCTACATGTTCATCATTCCCAAGCCAGACGATTAAATGCGGAGAGGTGCACGCATCCTGATCAGACAGGTAAGTGTCATTGTAAAACCCGGCTGCAACCCGTTCAGGCGACTTTTCACCGACATATTTATCAGCATTAATAACACAAAGCGAATACCTGTCGGCAAATGTCACATCAAAGGAGCGGGGAGGAAGGCTGTTTTTCCTGATCTCCGCGATGGTGGCATCGCCTCCCCAGATGACCCTCACATCACAAACTGACGAAAAGTATGCAGTTGCTTCACTTGCCGGATCATACCGTACAAGTGCAAGCCGGGAGGTGACAGGCGCATGTTCCCCTTCTGCAACGAGTCTGGTGATGACGCGGCAAATCAAATCTGCCCGCGATGATGCTTTCGACGATACTTTTACAATGTTGGCATTGCCCGCAAGGATCCCGCTAACCAGGGAATAGGCAAACGTCACCGGCACATTTGCCGGGGTGATATGGAAAATCACACCTCTGCCCAGCCTGGGATTCTTCCCGGTGTAATATTTCCTTTTTAACTGGATTAAATTCGCCCGCCGGCAAAAAAAAGCAAAGGTTGCAACATCCGGATACCGCCTGGTTTCAGGGTCATTTTTCAAAGCAAGTGATAACGCGTGCAAAAACGCGATGGCATTTTCCGCGAAAGGTTCTGCACTGCTGCTTTGAAGCAAACGGTCAAGGCCGGATTCGTCCGGGCAAAGAAATCTGACATCACTAAGGTAATTCTTCATAGGCATCGCTGCAACCTCTTATGCCGGCATTTCCGATCCTGCCGGTAATTGTAAAATATTTCCCCAAACGACCGCATGAACAATCGTCTTCGCCAAGGAGAATCCCTGTATCGTCGGTGAGCAGGGAGTGTCCAGGGTAACTTTTCGGCAGGATTGACAATACCTGGACGATGCCCACTTCGCCAACATCGGCTTCTGAAAAATCATCCGACCGGCGGATTATGATATCGCCGTATGACGAAGCGTGATAATGACCGTATTCACATGCCATGAAAATGGATCCGGTTTGTTCGGCCATCCCGTAGTAATCATGCACCCTGCTTATACCGGCAACATCCATCATCATCTTCCTGAACACAGTTGCCGTTACGGATTCCCGTTCCATTTTCTTCCATCCGCCGCCATGAATCAACACTGCGTTTGACAGGTCGGGTTGAATGCCTGTTTTTTTTAATGTTTTATACAGGTATTCATACACCTTGAACGTAAAACCAAAAATCAGGAGCGGTTCGCCCTTATGCTCCGTGGTAAATGCCTTTAGCAGCCCTGTTTTTAATTGCAACTGTTCATCCAGGGCAAACATGCGTTTTGAGCCAAGGAGTGAGAATCCGAGAATCCCTGCCGCCCCGGCTGACAAATGGTGCCGGCTTTTTACCGTGTCCTCTGAATCAATAATGATCATAGGCCGGCGCTTTGTTCCGATAAAAGAGGAAAGGATCTTTGTGAGTACCCTTGTTTGATTTGCCGCCGTTTCCCTGTCGAGGAACACCTTTGATCTGAGTTTTCCCGACGTGCCGGAAGATGTCAGTGTGCGTACTATTTCTTCGTCAGGAACGCTGTGCAGTTCGAACATCCTGAACAGCTGAACAGGCAGGAACATCAAATCACGGTAATGATAATCCTTTTGGGGATCAAAACCGATGCTGTCCATCATTTTCCGGTAGGGCACACAGGCGTGGTAATGGTGGCGAGACAGCATAGTCAGGAATGGGCTCAACATTTTTTCCTTGTCGGCCTTGCCTAAAGCGTAGGGCTGGATATTGGGGATTTCTGCCAGGTTCATGTGATATCCGGTAAGAAAAAATGGGTTTTACCTGCCTCATTCCTGGGAATTTCAACACAGTGCCTTACGGAAACAGCCGTCGGATGAATTTCCGTGACAGCAGAAATGTACTTTTTAACTTCAGCCATCCTGTTCATGTCGGTAATGTAAATGACCAGGTGATCGTCCTGACCGGTACAAGCACATTCGGGAACAATTTTTTCCAGCAGGATTTCCGTCTCATCCAGGCTGACCCTGTTGCCGAATATTTTAATAAATCTCTGATTTCTGCCCACAATATAATAAAAATGGTCACTGTCTCTCTTTGCCAGGTCGCCGGTGAAGAGCACCCCGTGATTTTCGTCGCCTTTCATCAGGTCATCATATCCATTGGCATACCCCATCGAAACATTCCTGCCCTTATAGACAAGTTCGCCAATTGTATCATGTTCTTCTATTTCTGTCCCATTTTCATCAACCAGGCTGAAACATCCGCCGGGTATTGCGTTTCCGATGCTTTCAGGCTTCTGCAGCGCGTAACGGGCAGGAAGGTAAGCCATGCGGGCGGTGGCTTCCGTTTGGCCGTACATAACAAAGAACTTTTTGCCGGAGCCGGCGCAGCATGTTGCGAATTCATGGACCAGTTCACTGCTCAGCCTGCCACCCGCCTGGGTCAGGGTTGTCAGGGAAGGCAAGTCCATCTGCATGAAGTTGATCCGTTTGAGGATCTTGTACATATAGGGAACACCCGACAGCGAGCTTGCCTTGTGTTCTTTCACGAATCTCCAGAAATCCTTTTCCAGCAGGGTCTTCGAAGTTAACAGGATGGCCGCTCCCATGAGGATATGGCTGTTGATTACCGAGAGGCCGTAGGAGTAGCTCATGGGCAGCGTGGTAACGGGCCTTTCATGTTCACCGATCGCCAGGTAGTCTGCGATGGATCCAGCATTGGCTGCCAGGTTCTCATAGCTGATCCGAACAAATTTCGGGCTGCCTGTACTTCCCGAGGTTGCCAGAAGCATGGCCAGATCATCATGCAGCGGGAAACCTTCGTTTGTTTCCAGTTTTACAAGGGAATAGCGATAACCCGAAAAAACTGTCTTCGCAGGCATAAATTCATCCGCCCGGTGATCGGGCAGCCAGAGGTATTGCGGTTTGTAAGTCTTAATGAGACCGGCCAGCAAAGCGCCGTTAATGGTAGAATCGAGCATCAAGGGAACGATCCGTCCGGTTAAAAAGGAAAAGTACCCGCATAAGGCGCCGGGTGTGTTACGGCAGAGCAAAAAAACCAGGCAGCGGTTGGGGATAACCTTGTTGACGGAGCCGGAAAAATCGCTGAGATCACCATAGGTCAACCGGGTCCCGTCATCAGCAATGATGGCAGTATTCGTCGTCGGATGATGAACCTGGAATGAGAACATTGCTGCAAAATTATCAGGTTAATGATGAAAACTGCTGACTAATGGCGTATGCAATTTGCAAGGGAAGCAATCCGTTTTGCTCAAGCATATAATGGTAGTCGCCGGCAGGTTGAAACTTATCTTCAATACCGAGCCGCAGCAATGGCGGATGATGCCTGAGCGAACATAAATGCCCGGCAACAGCCCCGCCCAGGCCTCCTGTCTTGGCGTGCTCTTCAACAGAAACCACCAGCCTGGCCGAGTTTATTTCCTGGTCGATCGTAATTGTATCAAGCGGTTTGATCGTATGTATGTCAATCACGGTCGCCGAAATCCCCTGCTTCTCCAGTATTTCTGACGCCTGCAGTGAATTATACACCATCGAACCGGAAGCCAGAACCGTTATATCGGTCCCTTTTGCCAGAACAATTCCTTTCCCAAGTTCAAAGTCGAAGTTCTGCCTGTAAACTACCGGGTTGTTCATAATGCCGGTGAGACGCAGGTAGACGGGGCCGCTGAAAGTTGACACAGCTTCCACTGCCTTCGCGAGTTCGGTGCAATCGGCAGGAGATACAATCACAATTCCGGGAACAGCGCTTACAATGGCGATATCCTCCATGCAGTAATGCGTGTTCCCGAACAAGCCATTGGCAAAGCCGGAACTGAGGCCAACCAGCTTTACATTCCGGTGCATGTATCCCATGAAATGCCGCATAGGCTCGCATGCCCGCAATACCGAAAAATTGGCAAAGGAAATCGCAAAGGGAATAAAATCTTCAGTGGCGAATGCGGCGGCGATCCCAAGCATGTTCTGTTCGGCAATGCCTGTATTGATAAGCCTTTCACGAAATATTTTGGCAAAGTGGTCAAGTCCCGAAGTTTTTTCCAGGTCGCTGGTGAGCACGATCACTTTCTCATTTTCCCTTGCCAGTTCAAGCAATACCTGGCCAAGGGCACTGCGTTGCCCAAGCAGTGACCAAACCCTGATATTTGACGGATTAATTTGTATCATGCGGGTCGTTTTGCTTGGGATATTTCAGCGATCGCCTCATCAAATAATTCCTTTGAAAGGCTGTTGTGATGCCACGCGTTGTTGTTCTCCATAAAGGAAACCCCTTTTCCCTTAATCGTCCGGGCAATGATCGCACGGGGCTTCAGCTCTGTGCAGGGATGCATCAGTGCATCGAGCAGCTGGCTGATGCTGTGCCCGTCATCCACGGTGATTACATCCCATCCGAAGCCATGCCACATGTTTTCAAGATGGGTGTTCATAACATCGCAGGTTTTTCCGTCTGATTGCATGGAATTCATATCCACCACCGCGGTCAGATTGGAAAGGTTGAAATGAGGCGCGGCCATGGCAGCTTCCCATACCGAACCTTCATTGCATTCGCCGTCACCCAGCAACACATATACCTTGTAAGGATTTGCGGTTTTTTTTGAGACCAGGGCCAGGCCAACCCCGTATGACAATCCGAAACCCAGCGTCCCGTTTGAATACTCTATACCCAGTTCGGGGTTCAGGGATGATGCGCCCGGCAGGAGCCCCCCGTTTTGTCCGAAGGTAAAGAGTTGTTCTTCGCTGATGATATGGGCTGCTTCCAGCGCTGTATAATGCGCCAGCGAGCCGTTTCCCTTGCTCAGGATAAACCGGTCGCGGTCTTTGCACTTCGGGTTTACCGGATCCAGGCTCAGCACCCCGCCATATAGCGCCGCGATGATTTCAATGATGGAGAGGCACCCTCCAAGGTGGGCTCCTTTTGACCCTGTCATGTGAGCCAGCCGGAGCACGTTGACCCGCATCCTGGCGGCGGCCTCTTCGCACTTTCTTATGGTTTCATCCGAGGCTTTCATAACAAACCTCCGTCAACACGAATAACCTGTCCGGATATATTGGCCGAAAGGTCCGAAGCAAGGAAGAGCGCGGTCTCGGCTATTTCAGATGGCTTCATGATTTTTCTGGTTCCGCCTGCCTGACTGTTCCCCGGAATGACTTCTTCCGGCAAACAAACCAGGATGTCCGTATCCGTCATACCCGGCGCGATGGCATTGGCCCTGATCCCGGAAGAAGCAAGCTCCGAAGAAATCACGGAGGTGAAGCAGATCAGGGCGGCTTTGGAAGCGCCATAGGCCGCTTTACCGGCGTTCCCGTCGATCGCCGCTGTTGATGCAATGTTGATGATGTTTCCGGACTTGCGTCTGGCCATGAGTTTTACCAGGTATTGGGTGAATAAAAACGGACCGAAAAAATTCACTTCGAAAACCTCTTTCAGGTTGTTTGCCGGTGTCATCTGAAACAGGGCGCTGTAGCCGATCCCGGCGTTGTTTACCAGCACATCGACCGGCTTTTTAAATGCAGCGATTTGCTTTGCAGCTGATTTAATTTCATCCGGTTTGGCCATGTCAAAACAGATGGGGACGATTTTCACCGCCCAGGTTTCGGCAAGCCTGGAGGTGAATTCTGAAAACCCTGCATCCTCCCGGCGCACACAGGCAAATATGCTTGCCCCATGAGATGCAAACAGTTCGAGGATCGCTTTGCCGATTCCCCTGTTGCAGCCCGTGATCACAGCAGTTTTGCCGGTTAACAACTTACAGCCTGACGCCATATTTCCTCAATATTTCGATTCCTTTGAGAAAAGAACTGAATTCAATGATATCATCGGTCTCCATCATGATGTCAAAAGTCTCCTCCAGCCGTGCTACCAGGCTCATGTGCCCGACCGAATCCCACGTATCGACACCCTGGTATTCAAGCTTCTGCAACTCATTTTTTGTCACGCCAAACAACGTTATGAATGTTTCCCTGTATTTTTCAGCGTTCGTCATAGCGTTAGTCTATTCCTTGTTTATAGAGGCGGGAAAGATAGATATTTTCGGGATTGAAAAAGGTGTTATCCCTGAGCTTTTTGAAAGTAAACCATTCTCCTTTCCCTGTAAAAACAAACCCCATGGATTTAAACAGCTGCATCTCCCGGGCATTTAGTGAATTGGGCTGAAACCCGGTATACCGGATCATGCAGATCTCTTCATTTTTCAACGCGCTTATGACTTTCCCCAGGAAGAAGTTCACTACGCTCCCGGCCAGTTCTTTGTCAAAAAGGGTCTGTTCGATGGAGGCAACATTCCCTGCAACGCTGCAAATCACCTGGCCTTGCAGCAGGTTGTCCCGGTCAAGAAGCTGGTATGACCGGTATTGAATAGGGTAGGGGTTATTCCTGATCCTCCAGGTAAAATAGGCGTTATCCTGCAACATGAAGCATAGCGGACCAGGTGCCGCCGCCCGCTGAAAGAGGCCGGTATTGTCACCGGTCTCCCGGTTGATGTGATACGTCATTTGCCGGCAGGGAAGGAGCTTGCGCCTGAACGAATACAGGGAGGACATGCCTGCCAGGATGGCCATTTTATACTTCGCGGAAACACTTATTTCCGGTTTATTCGATAAAATATTTTTGTATGCCTTCACCGGGTTTAACACGAGGACCGAATAATTCGTTTTAAATGATTTCCCAAAACCAATCCGCTTGTAGGTTGCAGGGATGGTGTTGAATCCCCACAGGAATTCTACCCCTGACTTTTTACACGCTTCGGTCAGCACAGCAAACAGCTCTTTCAGGATGTCGGTATTTCTATACCTGGCAATGGCGTTGATCCCGACGAGGGTATCCTCTCCCTTGGCGGCCAGAAACCAGGTCCCGTCGCTGGAGATCATTTTGTGAATGATGGCGCACTGAGTCCCGACAAGCACCGGTTCTTTTCCTTCGTCCACCTCCCATGCCCCGGCATATATGACCTTCCGGTCGGGCCCCTCCAGGAATTCCCAGGAGAATTCGCTTTGTTTCCTTGCCTTCCTTCCGCCGGGACGGTTAATGCCGCGCGAATTGTTAAAAAAATCATTGACTACTGTATATTCCGAATCCCTGATTAATTTTATCTCGAGAGGCATGGTCAAAGATAAAAAAAAGATGAATTGCCGAATCTTTCGGATTGTTGTTTTTTACAGCTTTTATAAGTTAAATTTTTACGATCATTTTGCCCTGGTTTTTCCCGTCGAAAAGGTCGATAAAGGCTTGTGGAATATTTTCAAATCCCTCCACGATCGTTTCAACATAGTCCAGTTTTCCTTCCTTCAGCCAGAGGGCCAGTTGATTAAACGCTTCCGGGAATTTCGTTGAAAAATCGCTCACGATAAACCCCGTCATGGTAGCGCTTTTGGTTAACAGGAGCGGCTGAAGGCGGGGCCCCATAGGCATCTTTGTTTCATTGTACATGGAAATGGCGCCGCAAACGGGCAACCTGGCATGTTTGTTTATGTTCGCCAAAACCGCATCTGAAATTTCACCGCCTACGTTGTCGAAATAAATATCAACCCCGTTTGGACAGGCGCTCCGGACAGCCGACTTCAGGTCGTGCTTGGTTTTATAGTTGATCGCGTGGTCAAATTTAAATTTTGATTTAAGGAGTTCTGCTTTTTCGTCCGAACCCGTTATGCCGACTACCGTGCATCCATAAATTTTACCTATCTGCCCCACCACGCTGCCAACCGCGCCTGCAGCGCCGGACACCACCAGGGTTTCGCCCGGCTTTGGAATTCCGATCTCGGTTAAGCCCAGGTAAGCAGTCAGTCCCGTCATTCCTAAAACGCCGAGGTAGGATGATAAAGGAGATACTTTGTCATCCACTTTTATTAACCCTTTGCCATCGGATACCTGGTACTGCATCCATTGGAGGTTTCCCGAAACAAAATCACCTTTTTTGAATGTTGCATGTTTGGAGTCAGCCACTTGGGCTATGATTCCCGATTGAATCGGCTGGCCAACCTGGAAAGAGGGGACATAGGATTTGGCATCATTCATCCTGCCGCGCAAATAGGGATCAACGGAAACATACAGTGCCTTTAATAAAACATGCCCGGAAGGGGGAACCGGAATGGCGGCGCTGGTAAATTCAAAATCGGCCAGGGTCGGTTTGCCAGCCGGTCTTTTCTTTAAAAGGATTACTTTATTCATATCACGGTTATTTTTAAATATGTTGCAAAGGTGGTGGTAATAATTGTTGGGAGTATTACATGACTATTGTTAAATGTTGCAGGATTCACACATTTCCGGTGAGCATTTTTCTTTTTTATGACCCTCTGAAATAATCATATTGGGACATGCCATGGGTAGACATGCCTGGTAGACATGCCATGGCATGTCTCTGCGGCTAACGACTTGTGTTTTTCGGGGCCACACCATGGTGTGGCCCCACCGCCAGCCGTATCTCATCCCCATTGTGTTAAACCTGCCAGCAATGTGTGAATCATGCAACTCTTTCTATGAATTATGTAATGGAAACGCCAGCAAAAAGAACGAACCTTTGTACTAAATTTCAATAAGCAGGCGATGGAAAAAAAACTCTTTGTGCTGTCGGGCGGCGGGTGCCGCGGTTTTGCCCATTTGGGGGCTGTAAAAGCGTTGTTGGAGGCGGGGATCATCCCGGCCGAAATTTCCGGCACGAGTTCCGGCGCCATCGCCGGGGCATTTTTAGCTTGTGGTTTTTCCCCCGATGAGATTAAAGATATCTTCATTGAAAACCTGAAATTAAGCATGCTCTCCTTCAACGGGTTCAAGATGGGGCTGATCTCGATGAAAAATATCAGGACCTTTCTGGAGAAAAATTTACGATTCAAGCAATTTGAAGATCTGCCAATCCCTTTTTATGCAACTGCAACCAGTTTCACTGATGGCAGCCAGCACATATTCAACCACGGAAATATCATCGATGTCATTCTTGCTTCCAGCTCTATCCCCGTCATTTTTCCGCCTATGGAAATTCAGCGCACGCCATACGTTGACGGAGGCATTTCCAACAACTTGCCCGTTGAACCTTTTATCGATAAAAAAAAGGATGTTGTTTGCATTTATGTTAATCCGATTACGTCATTTAAACCCGGGGAGGGTGTTTGTGAGATCATGGACAGGGCAATACATCTGGGTTTCCGGGAGAAAATCACCCAATCCGCTGATGGCTGTTTTTTATTTATTGAGCCAGGGGACTTAGGGGGATACGGGCTTTTCGACATTCAAAAAATCAGCGAGATATTTGATGTGGGCTTTGATTTCACGAAAAAACTATTGGAGAACCGCAGCAAAACGGCGGTTACTAAAACCTGAGAACCATTGGAAGGGCAGGGGAATTCCTTATTGTTTCATGATCTTTCCGTCGCCCATTTCGATGATACGGTGGGTTTTCTTTGCAAAATCTCCGTCATGCGTCACGACCAGCAAAGTCTGGTGATGCTCCTCGGCAAGTTGCCTGAAGATATCAAAAACGATGAGGCTGTTCTTTTTGTCGAGGTTCCCCGTAGGTTCGTCACACATGATAATCTCCGGGTCGTTGATCAGCGCCCGCGCAATCGCCACCCGTTGTTTTTCACCCCCCGACAGCTGGTTGGACTTCTTATCCGCCAGTTTTTCAACATCCAGTTTCCGTAAGTGTTCCATGGCGCGCTCTTTCACTTCTTCTTCTTTGTAACGGCCCAGCTTCAGCCCCGGGAGCATGACATTTTCCAGGGCGGTGAATTCGTTCAACAAATAATGGAACTGGAATACGAACCCGATTTTTCCATTGCGCACCAGGGCAAGTTGTTTTTCACTTTTTCCCCTCATGATCTCGCGGCCTATCGACAATTCGCCTTCATAGTCCGTATCCATGGTAGAGAGAATATAGAGCAGCGTGGATTTGCCACATCCCGATTTGCCGGTGATGGCAATGAACTCGCCCTGATTGATCGTCAGGGAAATATCGTCCAGCACCTTGACAACCACCGGGTCGTGGAAGTTTTTGCAGATATGGCTGGCTTGCAGTACAATGGCGTCATCCATTTTATTTTCCCCTGATAATGATGACCGGATCCATCCCGCTTGCTTTCCGGGCCGGGGCCCAGCCCGCAAGGCAGGTAGTTACGGTGGAAAATGAAAATCCTATAAAATAGAATACCGGATTGTAATCGACCGGGTAGGTTGTTACGGTTGGCAGCGCCACCGTGATAAACGGGATCTGGTCAATCACCAGCGAAAACAGGAATCCGAAGAGCAGGCCCATCAGTCCTCCGAAAAGGCCGATGCTCAGTGCGATCGTCATAAAGATCAGGTTAACGTCTCTTCCTGAGAACCCGGTCGCCTTCAGGATGGCAATGGAGTCCATTTTTTCATAGATCATCATGTTCAGGATGTTGTAAATCCCAAACCCGGCCACAATAAGCAGGGTAATTCCCACAAGGTATGAAATCAGGGTCCTGACAAAGGAGCCGGTTTCAAATTGTGCGTTGGCAGCCTGGATGTCTTCGGCATCTGCCTGGAACAGTTGCGCGTACTCTTTTGCCATGGCAGGTGCCAGGTCCATGTTATTAAGTTTCACCTGGATATCGGTGATATAATCAACGGGCTTTCCCAGTATCTTTTGTGCCGTGCCGATGGATGCGAAACTCTGTACTTTATCCAGTTCCTGTACACCGGAACGGAAAAATCCCACCACCTTCAGCGAAAACTGTTCCTGCGTTACCGTGGTCACCAGTACCACATCGCCGATTCCGGCCATCAGTTTGGCAGCCAGCCCCTCCCCGAGGATGATGCTGTTCGGGATGTTTTTCAGATCGAGTGGGTTGCACGAAACAACGTACTCGCTGAAGTGGAACAGGTTGCTTTCTGCCGTTACATCGATGCCATAAATAACGCCGGTGATGTCAATGGCGCCATCGTTAAAAAATACCGGCGCCGTAATCTTTGGCGCAACGCCCCTTACGCGGGAATCCCTGTTAAGTACCTGCGTAATAGCTCCGCTGTTGTAAATTGCCTGTCTGCTGCTTCCCGCTTTTACCGACCTGATGAAATTATAACGTTTTTTAAATTCGCCCAGGAGGTGAACCGGTTGATGAAGATTGGGTTTTATCTCATTAAATATCCTGATATGGGCCGTGCGGTTCAGCATCAGCCCGTCGAGCAGATTATTCAACCCCGACATGAAACTCAACAGGGCAATGAACATGGTGATGCTGAAAGTAACACCGATCGCCGCCACCAGGGTTTGTTTCCACCTGGCAAACAGCAGTGCAACGGCAATCCTGGAGATTAATCGGATGTTCATCGGGCAGGCTCCTCTATAACATCACCTGCCGTAAGGCCCTTTAGTATTTCCGCCTTCTGATAATCCATGAGGCCCACCACCACCTTTCTCATTTTGCCGCTGGCCAGTTTCACCATGGAATCCCCTGCCAAACAGTTCCTGGGAATGGTAAGTACTTTTTCTTTTTGCTGAATGACGATGTTTGCTTCCAGCGACAGGTTTGGGTAAAGTGTGGCAGGCATGGTTACAAAAGCAGCTTTGACGGTAAACGACCTGGATTGTTCATCCATCAGGGGCTCAATTTTCGACACCATGGCTTCGAATACCTTGCCCTTGTAACTGTCCATGGTGTAGAGCACCCGCTGTCCATGGCGGATGCGGGCAATATCGTATTCATCCACTTTCATTTCAATCAGGAAGTTTGCTGCATCTCCAATTATTGCAACCGGGCTTAACAAATTGACCGACTCTCCTTTTTCCTTCAGAATTTTGTACACTTTCCCGGATGTTTCCGCTTTAATGTAGTAATCACCTGTTTGCAGGGAACTTATCTTCAGGTTTGTCTGGCTCTGTTTGGAAGCAAATTCAAGCTGCCGTTTCAGTTCGCGGTAATGGATGCCTGCAACCTGGTAAGCCGCGAGCGAATTTTTGTAGGCCAGTTGCTTTTGCTCGTACTCGACCCGGCTGCCAATGCCCTGCGACCACAGGTTACGCTGCCGCCACAGCAGGAGGGAGTCATCCTTCATTTTATTCTGCGCGGTGGTGATGCCCAGTTTTGCTTCATTCAGTTTCTCCGAATTGACCTGCATGCCGGCATTGTCAGCCGCCAGCCTTGCATTATAGGTATTCAGCGCTGATGACTCGTTCAGCACTTTCATAAGGGCCGTTCCTTTCGAAATGGTATCTCCCTCGGTTACATAGATTTCCCGGATCAAGCCATTTACCGTTGAAAAAACCTGGAACTGATTCAGGCTTTTTACAATCCCGGAGGCATACACTGATTCCGTGATATTTTGTACGACAGGGCTGATCTTTTGATTGCTCTTTTTACACGATCCAAGGAGAAGCAGGACAATAATGAAAGGATAGTATTTCATAGTTAAAAACATATCGCCGGGTAACCGTACAAAGTTGAAACTTAATATTTAGGGAGATGTTACACAATATTTACTATTCGTTACATCATTCACACTTCTCCAATGACAGGGTGCATAGATGAATATTTGCTAATTTTGCCGCATGAACCATGAAGATCAGGCGCAGGAACTCGTTCTGCAATACACCTTTGATGTTACCACTGCCGATTGCGACATGTATGCCAGGCTTCGGCCGGGCGGACTGGTCAGTTTCCTGATTATCGCTGCCACGCAGTCGGCTGCCACGCTGGGTTTCGGTTACGAATTTCTCAGCAGGCATCGCCTATACTGGGTGCTCAGCAGGATGACCGTTGAGATTTACCGCCCGCTCAGGTGGGGCGACAAGGCGATTGTGGTGACCTGGCCAAAAGATGTGGACGGTTTGCTTTACCTCCGTGATTTTGAAGTCAGGGATCAATCCGGGGAAATTGTGGCCAGGTCGACCTCAGGCTGGCTGGCAATCGATATTGCATCGAAGCGGCCACGCAAGGTGGAGGACAAGTTCAGCTATATGTTCGACCTGATGAAAAACAAACACGCGCTGCTTACGAAGCCGGAAAAACTGCCGGCAGTTCCCGCAGGCGAAACATACAATCTGAAGGCCACCTGGTTTGATTTCGACCTGAACAAGCATGTCACCTCCAGCCGCTACATCGACTGGATGGTGGATAACCTTCCGGACGATGTCCTGGTTCATCAATATCCCGGATCAATCTCGGTCAACTATATGAAAGAAACCATGCTGGGAGAGTTAACAAGGCTTACTGTTGCCCTTGAACCAGTCGGGAGTTATCTTTTCGAAGGGGTCAGTTCTGATGGCGTCAAGCCGACCTTCAGGGGAAAGATTGGATTCATGTCCACTCACTGAATGGTAATTAACTGAAGAGAAACCTTGCGGGTTATTATGTCAAAACGTTTTTTGTAAAAAGGCCCGGAGGTTTGAATGGATAATCCCCTGATTTGTATTACCCTTGAAATCATCCATGGTGACAACAAATTTCGGATAATTATCCCTGATCAGCAAGAGATTCCCGAATTCCCGTTCAATCGTTTGATCATCAGTTAAAAGATAAGCGCATTGTATATATATTTTTTCTCCCTGCCGCTCACAGATAAAATCGATTTCTTTATCGCCTGTTTTTCCGAAATAAACATTGAACCCCATCCTGATCATATGCTGAAACACACTATTTTCGATAAGTTTATTGATATCCTGAGGCTTATAACCAATGATGGCATTTCGTAAACCAAGATCCTCGAAATAATATTTCTCACTCGTTTCGAAAATTTTCTTTCCCTGCAGATCGCAGCGTGGGACTCTTGTGATATAATATGCCGATGCCAGGTACGACAGGTAATTGGCAATAATGACAGGAGAAATTGCCATCCGTTGTGATTTCAGGTAATCACTGATACGCTTTGTTGAAATGAGACTGCCGGTTGAATCAGCCAGAAACCTGATCAGGTTTTCGAGGAAATTGACATTTCTGATGTTATACCGGGCAACCACATCTTTAAGGAGAACAGTAGCATTGATCGATTTGAGGTAATCAAAAACCACCTGGTCAGTTAACGGAAAAACCATCAGGTTGGGCAACCCGCCATATTTGAGATATTTACCCAGGCTCTCGGCTGTATCTGTACTCTTGTGAAAAATTAAAAACTCTGGGAAACTCAATCCATGAATTCTGATTTCTATGTACCTGCCACTAAGAACAGTGGCCAAATCGCCTGAAAGCATTGAAGAACTACTCCCCGTACACCAGATATCCATGTTTCCTGTGACCAGTAAACTACGTAACGCTTTTTCAAATCGTTCAATCTCCTGAACTTCATCAATAAACAGGAAATTCATCTCCCCCGGACGGCGGTTTTTCTCAACATATTCAAGAAGATCCTTGTCGTTACTTATAAAATCAAACTCATGAATATCCTTGTCAATATAGATAACATGAGAACCAGGATGAAACGTTTCAACCAGTTCCATGATCTGAAAAAGCATAAAACTCTTTCCAGTTCTTCGCTGTCCGGTAAATATTTTAATGAGGTTTTTCGCGAGAAAAGGCCGGGCACGGTCAATGTAAAGCGGCCGTTTGATGTGCGGTTTGATATTTGAGTTCATAAATATTAAATATACTTCAAATATACGAAACTAATATGAAATATATCAAGTATACTTTAAAATTAAAGTAAACGGTCGCCAGGCCAGTGAAGTGGTCCCTGATCGCCGGATGAGCATGCGATTCGGGAAAGGTATTACCATTATTTTTTCTTCAGGGGACGCCAGAACGGCAGGGGAGAGGTCATTTTATGGCAGTGGCAATACATTGAGTTTTTTCAGCTCTTCCATCGTGACACTTGGTGGCATTTCTCCCTTTTTGATCTTTCCGATAACCACTTTAGCAACCGTGTCGGCCGCCACTTTGGTCTTGAAGCCTTCGTTGCCCGGCTGCCCGGGGATAGCAGGCTGGTGAATAAATAACTTCTTGTCTCTGAGAATATCATACCCCCATGTTTTATTGACCGAAGGAATGATGACATAGGAATAGCCGGCACTTTTGCCGGCATCTCCTGCCGGGTACTGAGGGGTGCCCTTCTGGTTGCTGCTTTTGTCCTGGGCGCTCAGGTTAAGACTGAAGGTTATTGAAAAAATCAAACAGAAACAGTACATCAGATTATGAGAAGTAATTTTCATTGAGTGAAGTTTTATCAGGTTGGTTATAACAATTCCTCGAACTGTTTTTTCACCCCGGAATTGCGCGCTAAATTAAAAAATGATTTGGCATAGCGATCCCCGGACCATGTGATTTGTAAATGTGTTGCAAGAACTTTTTCCTTTGTAGTGCCATTTACCTGCCGATCGCTCTGTTCGAAAACTAATACCTGATTGGCAGGT